>Ga0074199_1000327_pt1 | contig 85115 bp, 59 predicted proteins | sample EPASupsiteSAE347_FD_64528 | JGI IMG/M metagenome (GOLD analysis project Ga0074199, IMG submission 64528) | Bioremediated contaminated groundwater from EPA Superfund site, New Mexico - Sample SAE3-47 | ecosystem: Environmental > Aquatic > Deep subsurface > Groundwater > Contaminated ... | reverse complement strand
CGATACCGATTGTGCGCCTACCGTGGTCCAGGTTACATTGATGCTGTTGCCTGTGGTCGGTCCGACAATCGTTCCGCCAACTACAACCCAGGTATAACCCGTCATGCCGGCTTCAGTTGTATAGATGTTTCCGGTTGAGTTCACGCAGGCTGCAATCGGGCCTGTGATCGTGGGCACCGGCAATGGATTCACCGTTACCGGCATTACGGTCGGTAAGGTGGCAGTACACCCATTTGTAGCGGTATAATTGACCGATACCGATTGTGCGCCTACCGTCGTCCACGTTACATTGATGCTGTTGCCTGTGGTCGGTCCGACAATCGTTCCGCCAACTACACCCCAGGTATAACCAGTCATTCCGGCTTCGGTTGTATAGATGTTTCCGGTTGAGTTCACGCAGGCTGCAATCGGGCCTGTGATCGTCGGATCCGGAATAGTATTGAATGTCATCTGGATATTCATAGGATTCGAAACACACCCATTGATATCTGTCACGGAACCCGTATAGCCATATGCCCATTGCGGGTAATCTCCTGAAACGCGCAAGGTGGCAATTGTTCCATTAAATTGGTACTGCATTCCGTCGATCAACTGATAATCGGTTCCGGTATAATTGATATAGAACATCGGCTGATTCCCAAGAATGATCTGATACATCACTGCCTGCCAGGTTCCGGGAGTTGCACCTGCGTTTACGCCCTTGGCATTCCAATAAGCGCTCCAGGTGGGAGGCAGACTGGCCGTGTTCAACTTAAATCCGTTTTGAACGAATCCGGTGGAAGCTAAAGGTACGTTAACAACAAGGGTATTGATATCGAGGTAATAGAACGGAATATCGGTATCGATACACAAGTCATAACCCGTTCCGAGGGTACCATTGACAGGTAGCCATGGAGTAGTTCCGGTTGTTGAATACTCCAATGCTACTGCAGAAACCTGTGGTAACGGGTTCACCGTCACGGCCAGTACCGTCGGAGCAGCAGCCGTACAGCCATTGCCATCGGTGTAATTAACCGATACCGATTGTGCGCCTACCGTGGTCCAGGTTACATTGATGCTGTTGCCTGTGGTCGGTCCGACAATCGTTCCGCCAACTACAACCCAGGTATAACCCGTCATGCCGGCTTCAGTTGTATAAATATTTCCGGTTGAGTTCACGCAGGCTGCAATCGGGCCTGTGATCGTGGGCACCGGTAATGGGTTCACAATTATTGTTACCGGGTTGGTAACTTCCACTGTCAGCGGATTTGTTCCGCAATAGGTGTCCGTAATTTCAGCCTGGTAATGCATCGTCATAATTAATGGTGTGGTGAAGGTGTATGTATTATCCGTTGCTCCGGGTATATCGCTCCAGATCACTCCATCCGGCGAATCCTGCCACTGGTAGGTGAATAAACCACTGCCGCCTGTTGTATTGATGATCGAAAGCATTGCAGGGGTTTCACCCGCACAGATCGTCTGCGGCGGGGTAGCATCGCCGGCAATCAATGGATCGTACACTGTTATGATAACCGGGTTGGTAACTTCCACTGTCAGCGGATTTGTTCCGCAATAGGTGTCCGTAATTTCAGCCTGGTAATGCATCGTCATAGTTAATGGTGTGGTGAAGGTGTACGTATTATCCGTTGCTCCGGGTATATCGCTCCAAACCACTCCATCCGGCGAATCCTGCCACTGGTAGGTGAATAAACCACTGCCGCCTGTCGTATTGATAATCGAAAGCATTGCAGGGGTGCCACCATTGCAGATTGTCTGCGGCGGGGTAGCATCGCCGGCAATCAATGGATCGTACACTGTTATGATAACCGGGTTGGTAACTTCCACTGTCAGCGGATTTGCTCCGCAATAGGTGTCCGTAATTTCAGCCTGGTAATGCATCGTCATAGTTAATGGTGTGGGGAAGGTGTATGTATTATCCGTTGCTCCGGGTATATCACTCCAGACCACTCCATCCGGTGAATCCTGCCACTGGTAGGTGAATAAACCACTGCCGCCTGTCGTATTGATAATCGAAAGCATTGCAGGGGTGCCACCATTGCAGATCGTCTGCGGCGGGGTAGCATCACCGGCAATCAATGGATCGTACACTGTTATGATAACCGGGTTGGTAACTTCCACTGTCAGCGGATTTGTTCCGCAATAGGTGTCCGTAATTTCAGCCTGGTAATGCATCGTCGCATTCAAAGGCGCCGTGAAGGTATAGGTATTGGCTGTTGCACCGCTGATATCGCTCCAGATTGTTCCGTCTGGCGACTCCTGCCACTGATAGGTAAACAGGCCGCTGCCGCCGGTTGTATTGATAATCGAAAGCGGAGCAGGTGTTCCACCGTAGCAAATCGTCTGAGGTTGGGTAGCATCCCCGGCAACCAGTTGATCATAAATGGTTATAAGAACCGGGTTGGTATATTCTATCGTCAACGGGTTCAGAATGCAATAGGTATCCGTGATCTCTGCCCGGTAATAGGTAGTGGTTGTCAAAGGTGCCGTAAAGGTATAGGTATTGGCTGTCGCACCGCTGATATCGCTCCAGATCACTCCATCCGGTGAATCCTGCCACTGATAGGTGAACAAACCACTGCCGCCTGTTGTATTGATGATCGAAAGAGGGGAAGGAGTGGCTCCGTAACATTTTGTTTGTGGCGGTGTTGCATCACCGGCGATCAGTTGATTATGAATGGTAATGGTTAACATATTCGTAGCAACAGTTCCGCAATCTCCTGATGAGGTTTGTAACATCTGATAATAAGTAGTCTGGTAAAGGGCAGGTGGATTAAAATTCAAATCCGTAGCACCGGAGATATTACTCCAGGTTATTCCATCCGGCGAATCCTGCCACTGATAAGTATAAGGCGTTTTGCCACCAGTTGGAGGAATGCCAATCAACTGATCAGGTACTGCACCATAACACCGGATCTGGCTCGCTGCAATACTTCCTGCCATGAACTGGGGATAAACCTGAATGGTCACAATATTTGTATAAACCGTTTCAGTACCACAAATGCCCGTGTAGCTCTGCATTTGCCTGTACATCGTCGTTTGGTTAAGAGCAGGCGGCGCGTAAATATTATTTGTTTCACCAAATATCGGACTCCAAAGAATTCCATCCGTACTGCTTTCCCATTGCAGGCTATAGGGGGCAATACCTCCTGTGGGATTGTCGGCCTGTATAGCATCAGGAATGGTATTATAACAGATTGCCTGGTCAATACCGGCAAGTCCTGCAACAAAATCAGCATAAGGGAAAGTCACCGTAATAACATTGGAAGTCGCCGGAGAACCTGTGGCACAAGGATAAGAAGAGGTCATCACACAGGTAATCTGGTCATTCCGGAGTAAGGTGTTGGTTATATAGGTCGCATTGGTAGCTCCCGGTATGTCAATATTCATATTTTTCCATTGGAAAGCAGGATTTATCCCGCCGTTAACCGGAGTAGCGGTGAAGGTGACCATGCTTCCCGGACATATTGGCATCACGGGGTTGGAGGCAATGGTTACACTGGCCGGCAGGAAATTGGTTCCCGTTACGATGTTATCGGTATAGGTTACCGGTAAAATCGGGCCACCGAGATAATCCCATATCCCCGAGACCGGTAACGGGTCAGGAGCTGTTCTTAGATGAAGACTTGTCGAACCAATTCCAATAACCTGAAATACGAGATCGATTACCTTGTCATTATTAAGAGTGATCCCGGAACTACCCGCAACATCAAGAAAACATGCAAGTGTAGTAGGGTTATAACTTGGATTGTAAAAAGGAACAGGATTTACAAAAACCGGCATCCAATTTTCAACATAATTTACAAGTCCTGCCTGTGATAATACACTATGGTCATACGTAATATAAAACGCCATATTGTAAACATTGGTGCCCGTAACATGGATCGGAATATGGATGGTATCCCCGACACAACCTATCCGGTCGGGTTGTATGGTAACCGAAGTTTGTGCAGTCACTCCCAAACTGCTGATAATCATAAGTAAGACCAGCAATTTCTTAACTGAGGATAAATATATATTTTTCATAAGTCTGATTTATTAAGTTCGTTTTAGGTTCTATCGACGTTGTTCTTAAAGATTCGGATTAGGATAAGAACCGTTGGCATCTCCTGAGCAAATCCCATAAACATCCTGGCTTGCAACATTGGCACAATCTACAGTAACGGGGGGATTCTGATAAAACCAATCCGGCGCAAGATAGTTGGGGTTGGGTGACAGGTTAGCAATTCTCCTCCTCAGCGGGGTTACATCGCTGGGATCAATAATTCCGTCCTGGTTAACATCCATGGCTTTTTGTCTCAGAACATCTGTCCCGATGGTATTGGACAAACCAGAAATATATCTTCTCAAGTTTGTCACATCCGGTGGACCGACACCAGCCCATGCAATGGTTTGTCCGCCATACAGGTAATAGGTACCGTTAAGCGCCCAGAATTCAAAATAACCGTTGGCATCGGTGATAGTGGTATCAACCCGAACGGCTAACGGAGTAGTAGCAGGGGCAACAGGTTCGGGAGAAGTACTCAGGTAAACTTCGAAATTCGAAAGTGGAAGGGCAGCAAAGTCAGGTGGGACATCATATTTTAAAATACCACTGATCTTAAACATCATGTTGACGCCGCCGTTGTGATAATTCATGCACTGTATCTGTTGATTGATATTGGCAATCTCACAACCATCGGTGAAGGTTATCGGCGCTCCGCATCCTGCGCCTGTACTGTTATATTCAAAAGCAAGTTCGGCAAATGTTCCGTTAATGTTGGTCGGCGTAATGCTTGCCCATGAAATTGCAACGGTATTTCCGGTCGAATAGATCAGCGCCCCGAAAGGATTTACCGGTGCGCCGACATAACTCAGACTGGTATTATCGAAAGTTGCAAACAGGGTTACTGCGCCGATATCAGTAGGCAGGTTGTCGAAAGTTATCGGAACCTGAACCACATTACCACTTACAGCCTGTTTATAACCAATATGAACATTATTTCCTACAGCAAGCGCAGGTGTAACGACACCGTCACCGTACGTTACCAAAACCGGGTTCGACGGTAGTACGGTAAACGTACATCCCGGTCCGAATGTAATGGCTGCAGTTCCGACTCCGTTATAACGGAATTTCAGTTTTAAAAAAGTTCCGTTAATATCCTGACCCGATAAATCGGTCCATGCGAAGGAAAGGTTGTTTCCAGTCTGGTTGAATGTCAAACTTCCGACAGGGTTGATATCCAATACCTCGATGAAGGAAAGTTTTGGCATCTGATAATTGATATTCAGAGAAAAGGATGATACATTGGCCGGGAAACCGGAAAATGTTAGCGGTACTTCAATGATATCTCCCTGGCAAGAAGTAAAAGAACCTAATGTAGCATTACCACTTGGCAAGGGGGCAATTATTGTTCCTCCAAAATAACTGACCGGAATGTTAACGCTACCTGTTGTGGTTATCAAACTACCGGGAGCAAAGTTCAAAGGAACATCACCACTTGCATGATACTGAAAATTCAATACCAGCGTGTCACCCGGCGATCCGATGTTTACACCGGTCAGGCTTGACCAGGCAACAGTTACCACACCATTCAGGGAGCTTGCCAGCGCTCCGGCAAAATTTCCTTTTGCTACCAAGCTCTGGAAAGTAAGTTTCGTCGGATCAAACTGGATCTTCTGTGTTAGTGAACCTGCTAAATCGTTGAATGCGGGATAGTAGATTGGGACGGCTACCGTAGCAGCATAGGCCGCTGCTGTTTTGGTACCGATCTGAGCCTGGTTGGCTAAAGTCTGATCCGGATTGATTGCGCCGTTGGTATATGCCACCGGAATATTCACAGGCGGTGTACCAGTTGCAACAGCACATCCAAAAAAAGTAAGCGCTGTAGGGGTACCATAATATTGAAACACCAGCTCCGCAAGTACATTATTGGGAATGGTCAGAGGTGTTAACGAAGACCAAACCAAACTGACTGTTGTGTCGGTAAATCCTATCAGGGGCGTGAAACCAGGAAAAGCGTTGATGATATTGGCATAACTTAAAACACCTTTCGTAAAATGAATTTTTAAAGTTATTGCGCCTACATTGTTAAAATCGGTCACGGTAATGGGTACAATAACCTGATTACCCGGGGTACCCGTAACTGTAGCTAGTGTTGCTGTCGCCGACTGGCCATAAGATATTGCTCCGAAAAGCAAAACCATTAAGTATATCAGCGTAAATTTCTTTTTCATAACTGTTCTATAAAGAGTTAATATTTAAAATATAGATTTATATGTTGTTTATTTATTTCATTCAGCGCGTTTGATAAATTTCCCGGTTGTACCGTAGGTTCCATCCGATGTAACGAATGCGCTCCGGTAGAAATAAATTCCGGGTTTCAGGTATGACAGATCAAAAGATAAATTCTGTATACCTGTATGTATAATATCAGATTCCCGTTTCTCGATTGAGTTGCCCAGACAGTCCATCAATATCCATGAAAATTTGCCTGTCTTAGTAACTTTAAATTGAATCCCGGCCATGGAAATAATCGGATTTGGAATTATCTTTATGGTAGTAAGAAAACTTCCTTCAGGATCATTTAACCCATTGGAGGCTTCAATGGTCAACAATGCGTCCTCTGAGTTCAATGAACAATTTCCGGAAACAACATTACAACGGTACAAATAGCCATTGAAACTTTGTGCAAGGTTATGAATTGATAGCTGAGCCGTAGTAACCCCTGTATATATTGAGTTCTCTTGCAGGGTCACCCAGGAGGTTCCTCCATCCCTGCTCTCCTGCCATTTAAACTGTTCACAGGTGGCTTCCACATCAAAAGATACATTTCCGCCTACGACCGTTTTCTGATTGTCGGGTTGATTAAGGATAACCGGAACGTTGTTCGTCACTCCGCCATTACTGTATACCGCTTCAATCGATTGAAGTGAAAGGTCAGCCAACTGGCAGGTCGGTAAAAAAGTAACCGGGCTGTATAATGATTTTAAATAAAATTTCAGATCAAAAAGCTTATTATTAGTAAATTGAATAGGATTAAGGCTGCTCCATGCAACTCCGATATTCGCTTCGGGGTTCATGTTTAGGCCAAATTGCAGTTCTGTGAGCTGCTGTGTGATATTCGTCACCCCGATAAAACGGAGGCTGTTGGTATCATAGGAAATGTGCAACGAGAGTGCGGCAAGATTATTGATTTGGGATCCTTTAACAGGAATCAACACTTCCTGTTCAGCGCAAACAGCCATGTTCTCGATCGACAACATGGCAATTTGCGCTGAAACATAAATACTGAAATTTGTAAATAAAAAGAGTGCTATTAATCTTTTCATTAACCGATTCTCAATATTCGAAGTGTTAAATTATGTTTTAATTGGTTACTTCATTAAACAATAATAAGAAGGCAACTGACCAAAGTCATGTTGCCTTCTTATTAGTTCAGTAATTATCTGGTGAAGATCATTTTGTTCACCTGACTGAAGTTGTTGGTTTCGCCATTAACTTCAATCTTGTAGAGATATACACCAGTTGAGAGGTTAAGATCGGAAGCATTTACCGTTACCTCGTGAGCGCCGGCACTTACATCGCCGTTTACAACCGTACGTAACACTTCACCGTAAAGGTTGGTGATGATCAGTGTGACGTGAGCCTTTTCAGGTAAGGTGTAAACAATTTTCGTGCTGCTATTGAACGGGTTCGGGTAGTTGTTCAGCGAGAACGAATGGGTTGCGGTGGCAAGTTTAGCCATCTTGAGGTTCAGATTATCAAGTCTGATAGCCTTGCCGTTTGCAAATTCGCTTCCGCCGTTCACGGTGAATACCTGTTTCGGTTCTTCGATTGTTCCCTTGGCCTTCATGGTCAAAGTAAGAACCGGTGTGGTAGCATCAACATTAGCCGGGTTAATCGAGGACCATGCAACACCGATGTTGTTACCATCAATCTTCGATTGTACTTCTCCGAGTGCTGAGCTTACTTTTTCTACCTCAACGAGGTTTTCATCGTAATTCATGAACAGAGTCATAGCGCCAACTTCAGCATTCTTATCTGCCACGACATCGTAGGTGAATGTTTCACCCGGTTTCACGTAGCGGATTCCATCATCCATGAAGGATATGAACGAAGCTTCCTTGGTGCCTGACGGGATGTAGGATCCATTGACATCACCGGTACACAATCCGACAAAGTTGAAGGTTTGTGTTGCAGTGAGATTGATTGCCGGTAACGATCCCGATGTGGTGGTTCCGAAGACCCAGTCACCTGCCGGGAAGTAGTTAACCATAGCAACGGTACGCATCTTGACCCAGAGGGCGTCGATTGAGTTTACAGGCGGAATAGCATCAACATCACCGGCAGTTAAGTAAAGGTTCTGCAGGGTGAGCTGACCGGCGTCATGTTGTTCAATTACAAGAGCATCGGTAGCATTGACACCACCCCATGTTCCACCGTAGGTCACATCCAGGGTATAAGTTCCAGGAATCAGACCTGTGAAGCTATAGTAACCCGGTGTCGGGATACCACCTACAATCTCTGTTGAAGTTATGTCGGTAGCAATCGTTGACGAGCCTTGTTTCAGTGCGATAATGACACCATTCAGGGCAACATTGTACTGATTGTTATACTTCACAACACCGCTGAGTGCAAGTGTCTGCGTACTAACTGTCACAGAAGCACAACCTGAAGAGCATACCGGGTTGGTCCACTGTGCGTAGAAAGTAGTCGTGGTAGTAATTGTTACGGTAATCGGGTTACCCGATCCGATATACTGACCACCGCATGATCCGGTATACCATTTCACGGTTTCACCGCTTCCGCCATTAGCAGTCAGTGTGGTGGTTAAACCAACACCCACTACCGGAGGATTAGCTGTGATCGAGGTCGGTGCTACAGGAATTGCATAGGTTTTAACAGATACCGATGCACATGCTGATGGATCACACGGCGGATTCTCATAACGTACATAATACACCGTGGTTCCTACCGTCGGGGCGACCGTCAAAGCAGCATTGGATCCAACGCCGTTTCCGACGAAGGTTCCGCCGTTTTCTGTTCCGCAACCATCTGCATACCATTTCGCAGTGCCATTTGCTCCGCCAACAGCTGTTAACTGTACAGAGGTGCCTTCGCAAATTTCAGCTGCGCTTACATTGGCTTCAGTCGGGGCAATCGGGCTCAGTACTACCTGTACGGTAACCATGGCACAGGTTGACTGGCATGCCGGATTTTCCCAACGAGCATAATAGGTAGCTGTAGCTGTCGGGGTTACGGTAAGATTATTACCTTCACCAACGAAGATGCCACCGCAGGTTCCGCGATACCACTTCAGAGTTTCGCCACTTCCGCCGGTTGCTGTCAGTACTGTTGTTGAACCGTAGCATACTTTATTCGGACTTGCCGAGGCAGATGTCGGGGCTACAGGTACTGCATAAACCGTGATGGTCTTTGAAGCGCACTCTGACATGCAGGCGCTATTTTCATAACGTGCAAAGTAGGTAGTTGTCGCAGTCGGAGAAACGTTCAACGTGGTAACTCCGCTTGCAATAGCTGTTCCGCCACAGGTTCCGGCATACCATTTAATGGTAGAACCAGTACCGCCGCCGCCAACCGCAGTGAGGGTGGTCAGACCACCGGCACAGGTCGGGTTAACAGAAGCATTGATGACAGGAGCAGTCGGGATCGGGTAAACAGTAATTGTGATCTGCGCACAGGTCGAAGGTTCACAAGCGTTTTCCCAACGTGCATAATAGGTATAGGTGCCTGCAGCAGGTGTTACAGTAAGAACCGGACCGGTTCCGACAGCGGTACCTGCACCGCAACCATCAAGATACCATTTCAGTACCGTTCCGCTACCGCCATTTGCTGTCATGGTCACGGAAGTACCAACGCAAACTTCGGTTGCTGAAGCTGTAATTGATGTCGGAGCAACAGGCAACGGATCGATGTAAACATTCACAACAGCACAGGCTGATGCACCGCATTCGTTGATCCAGTGTGCTGAATACTGGGTAGGATTGATCTGCGGGAACACCGTGATGGTGGTACCGGTAGCAACCAGCGGATCAGCACATGGGATGGAACCGCTATACCAGTTCAAAGTTGTACCGCTTCCGCCCACAGCCTGGATGGTCGTTGAATGTCCAACGCAAACCGGGTTCGGGTTGGCCAACAACGAGGTCGGAGCTGTCGGTAACGGCTTGATGCTTACAGTAACTGATACGCAAGCGCCAATACATGCTGCGTTTTCAAAACGTGCATAGTAGGTTGTTGTTACAGACGGATTTACCGTAAGTGTTCTGGTACTGGTGCTGGTACCGATCAAAGTTCCGCCACAACCACCGGTGTACCACTTCAGTACAGCGCCGGTAGTGAAGCTGCCGCCATTAGCAGTCAGTGTAACCGGTGTGCCTTCGCATACTGGTTCGCTCGGTGACTTGCTGATTGACGTCAGGTTGGTAGCAGCAGGAATTACAGTTACAGTCACCGACAGACAGTTCGACGGTGTGCAATTGGTGCTTTCGGTACGTGCATAATACACATAGGTACCTGCCGACAGAGAAGTAGGAACGGTATAGGTAGCGCCTGTTGCGATTGACGTTCCACCGCATTCGCCAAGATACCACTTCAGTGATATTCCGGCTCCTGTGTTATAGGTCGCAGTCAGGGTTGTAGATGTACCTGTGCAGATGGTTACCGGACCGCTGATTGAAGTCGGTGTGGTCGGTACATCTGAAACAGTAACCGTTACATCCTTGCATGCCGAGGGAGTACAACCTGGGCTTTCGGTACGTGCATGGTATGTTGTAGTAACATTCGGAGATACGACAACAGTTCCGCCTGTAGCGAATGGTACAGAGGTTGGTGTCGGGACGTGATCGTACCAGTACAGTGCGATACCGGCGCCGGCAACATAACTAGCCGTGAGGGTTGTCGAAGAACCGTTACAAATTGTTACAGGTTCACTTATCGTAGTTGGCATCTGCGGTACATCCGAAACTGTGATCGTAATCGAAGTACAGCCCGTTACGCCGCATCCGTTTTCCCATCTTGCCCAGTAGATCGTGGTGATCGTCGGGGCTACAGACAGTGAAAGTGTACTTGTCGAGATAAAGATTCCACCGCAAGCGGATGATCCGTTGTACCAGGATACATAATCACCACTTCCGCCAACAACCGAGAGGGTTGTATAGGTTCCGTTGCACACCGGATTAAGCGTGGCAACGATTCCGGTCGGAGGTGTTGGTAACGGATTAACCGTGACTGTTACTGAAGCACAAGCCGACGGAGTGCATCCGGTAGCTTCTGAACGTACATAGTATTTGGTAGTAACAGTCGGAGAAACTACCAACGGGCTTCCGGTCTGGATGAAGGTACCTCCGCATGATTCGGTGTACCAGTTAACCGTATTGCCTGCTCCGGTTGTACTTGCATTCAGTTCAATGCTCTGGCCGTAACAGATTGCGCTGTTCGGGGTTACATTGATCGGTACCTGAGGTACTGCGTTTACGGTAACAGTTACTGAGAGGCAAGCCGATGGTGAGCAGCTTTCAGCTTCTGTTCTTGCATAATAAGTAGTGGTAACAGTTGGTGATACTGTTATTGTATTTCCTGTTCCGATGCTTGTGCCTTCACATTCGTTAGCATACCATTTCAGGGTAATACCAGTACCGCTGGTATAGGTAGCTGAGAGTGTGGTTGATGAGCCGGCACAGATGGTAACCGGAGCGCTGATTGAAGTCGGTGTTTGCGGTACATCGTTCACAACAACAAGGATATCCTTGCAGTCTGACGGCGGACACAATCCACCTTCATAACGTGCGAAATACCTTGAAGTAAGAACAGGATATACCGTAACAGGATTGTCAGAGCTCAGGAAGGTTCCTCCGCACGGGTTCGAGCCGGTGTACCATTTCAACAGTACGCCGCTTCCGCCGTTAGCATAAAGCAGTACGGGTTCGCCATTGCAGATAACAGGATCCACAGCAGTGAGTGAAGTCGGAGCAATGTTGGCAGGATTTACAGTAACAACAACAGTTTTACAAGCCGATACACACATATTTTCATACCGTGCATAGTAAATCTTGGTAATGTTGCTACTGGTCAGGTTCGTCGGTGATACTGTGATCGGGGTTCCGGTCCCAATAGCTGTACCTTCACAAGCTCCGTCGTACCATTTCAGGATGGCGCCAGGAGTCGGTGAGGAGGTAGTTGCTGAAAGCTGGACTGGGGTTCCTGAACACATAGTACCCGGACCGCTTAAAGTTGTCGGGGCTGTCGGGATCTGATCCACTGTCACTACGATTGAAGCACAAGGTCCGTTACCACATTCATTCTCACTGCGTACATAGAAGGTGCTCGTAGTGGTGCAAATGGCCGAGGTCACGTTAAGTGTTGAACCGGTTCCAACGAGTGTTCCGCCACAAGTACCTTTGTACCATTTCAGCGTACCAATGCTGCCTGCACCCTGTGTAGCATTCAAGGTTACATCTACATTGGTTACACAAACGGTCATCGGGGTGGTGGTGATGGTCGGGATAGGATCGACGTCATTAACCGTGATTGTTATCGTTTCGCATGCAGACGGATCACAAGGTACGCTTTCCCATCTAGCATAATATACATAGGTGCCTTTGGTTGTCGGGGTCACCGTTAAGGTTGTTCCCGTTCCGATGGCCGTTCCGCCACAACTGTTCAGATACCACTTCATCGTAGCGCCACTACCGCCGATGGCAGTCATGGTGGTTGAATGATCTTTGCAGATGGTTGTTGCAGTAGCAGTTATTTCGGTCGGAGCAACCGGCGGGTTGATAACAGTGATCAGTATCTGAGCACATTCCGATTCACCGCAATCGTTGTTCCAGGTCACATAATATAAAGTAGTGAGCGTCGGAGCAACAGTGAGGGAACCAGTACCTGTAACAGTAGCGATCAGCGTTCCACCGCAAGGATCTGAACCAGTGTACCATTTTGCAACATCTCCAACATTGCTCGGAGTATGCGGAGTCATGGTCACGGTATTACCCAGGCAGATGGTGGTAGCGCTTGCATCGATCGATACGGGATCAATCGGCAACGGGTTAACGGTAACAGTCACCGACAGACATTCAGACGAAGTGCAGCTTGCGCTTTCGGTACGTACATAGTATTTGGTTGTGGTGGTCGGTGATACAGTTATGCTGTAAACCGGGCCCGGGCCACTGCTTACCAGGGTTCCGCCGCACGAACCGGTGTACCAGGAAATGGTAGTACCAGTCGGGCCTGAAGCGGAAAGCGTGGTGCTGTTACCGTAGCAAATGCTATGGTTTTCAGTAACATTGGTCGGTAATGCAGGATTTGCTGAAGCTGTAATGGTCACAACAGCACATGCTGAAGGTGCACACGGAGCGCTTTCCATCTGGGCATAGAACAAATTGGTGCCCAGGGTTGGGGTAACAGTCAGCGAGGTTCCGGTTCCCTGATAATCAGTGCCGCAAGCGCCCTTGTACCATTTAATGGTGGTACCGGCAGGGCCGGCCTGAGCATTCAGGGTAATATTGCCACCAAAGCAAATGGTAGTGCTCGGAGTGGTGATGACCGGTGTAGTCGGAACCGGTGACAGGGTAATGGTAATAGATTCGCAAGCCGAGTTCGGGCAGGCGCCTCCTTCGTAACGGGCAAAGTACCGTGAGGTAATTACCGGGGTTACGGTAAGCAGGCCGCCGGTTTGCAGCAGGGTACCGCCGCACGGTTCAGAACCGCTGTACCAACGTAAGGTATTACCTGTACCATGGGCTTCGAGCGTAACGGAGCTTCCTTCACAGACAGGATTGTTCGAGGCCGTGATCGGGCCCTCCATAACATTCGGCATGTCAACGGTAACGGTAACGGTCACACAGGTTGAATTTCCGCAGGATTCAGTTTCCCAACGTCCGTAATAAGTTGTTGTAACGGTTGGTGAAACAACCAGAGTCGTTCCGGTTCCGGCAAGGGTTCCTCCGCAGGAAACAGTATACCATTTAAATACACCAACACCTGTAGCCGGTAAAGCGGTAAGGGTAGAGGTGCTTCCGTAGCAGATGGTTGCTGGTGTGGCATTTCCTGAAGTCGGTGTTGTTGGGAGCGGCAATACTGTTACAACCGTACCGGTACAAGTCGAATAGCAATTCACACCGCCATTTGTATTCTCTGTACGTACATAATAATAGGTAGTAACGGTCGGAGATACGGTGATCGAAGTGCTTGTGGCAGTCAGTAAGGTACCACTTCCGCAGGTTGACGGCGTTGTGCTGGAGTACCATCTGATGGTGCCATATGCCGGATACAACGGGAATCCAACCTCAAGGGTGGTCTCGTTACCAAGGCAAATCGAATGGGGAGCAGTAATGGTCGTAGGATCGGTAACCCGGTTCACAGTGATGTTCACCGAAGCACAGGAACTTTGACCGCAAACGTTTTCATACCGTGCATAATAGTTGGTAGAAGAAGTGGGCGATACAGTGATCGTTGTTCCGGTGGCAATTGCTGCTCCGGAGCCGCATTCATTGGTATACCAGTAAATGGTAGCCTTGATGGGTTGCGGCGGACATCCCGGACACGGGTTGATAATAAATCCCGGAATGCCGTTGGCCGTCAGTGTGACATTTGTTCCGGCGCATATAATTGTAGCGCTCGGTGTAATGCTCGTCGGAGCCGAAGGCATGGAGTCGACGCAAATGGTTATGGTTGCACAACCCGAAACACCGCACATATTCGAATACTGTGCATAGTAATTTGTATTGCCGGCCGGCATGTCGGTAAAGGTGGTACCGGTGTAAGTCGGAGTATAGGTACCTGCACACGGGCTGAATCCCCTGTACCAGTTGAGTGTCAGTGTTGGAGGTTCGGTAGCTCCGCCGCCTGTAACATTCAGGTTGATTGAAGTGCCTTTGCAAATGGTATTATCCAGGATAACGCCTGGTGAAACGGCACTGGCTACGATGGTCGGAGTAGTCGGAATATTGCCGACGGTCACGGTTACAACATTGCTGTTAGGGCCGACACAGGCGCTGTTCTCAAACCTTGCATAGTAACCGGTGGTAACGGTCGGTGCAACGGTCGGAGTCATCTGGCCGGAAAGGGCAGGAACTTTGATCCCGTCGGCATACCATTCAATGGTTGATCCGGTGAACGGACCTCCGGTTGCAGTCAGCATGGTCGATGAACCATTACAAATTACAGCGTCGCCAGTCACTGTAGGAGCTTCCGGATACGGATATACGGTCACTGTTACAGAGACGCAATTCGGGGAGGTGCAGACCGGGTTCTTGGTTTGTGCCCAGTAGGTGGTCGTGGTAGTCGGTGTAACAGGAATGTTGCGGCCGATTGCCAGGGCGGTGCCTCCGCATGAGCCGGTGTACCATTGGATATAAGCCCCGTAAGTTGCCGTGTATCCGGTTACATCAAGATAGGTGGTTGAACCGCTGCAGATGGTGGTCGGACTTGCAGTCGCACTGCCAAGATCGATTGGTACCGGATAAACGGTCACCGAAACGGTAACGCATTCCGATTTACAATAGGTATTTTCATAGCGTGCATAGTACAGGGTGGTGGTGGTCGGGCTGACAAGCAGATTGTTGCCGGTGCCTACCAGAGTACCGCCGCATGACTCAGTATACCACTTCAGTTCATTGCCGCTGCCGCCGGTAACGGTAAGGGTAGTTGTACCGCCCACGCAGATTGCCGCCGGGGCTGCTGCCGCTGAGGTCGGATCGGTGGTCGGGGTATCAAGGGTCACTGTGATTGATGCACAGCCAGAGGTTCCGCACTTGTTGACTTTATTGACATAGTATGTTGTCGTCGTACAAGGTGAAACTGTTATAGAAGTAGTATTGGATACGATGAATGTACCAACGCCCACGCAACCGCCGCTGTACCAGTAGAGGGTTCCGCCGGATCCCTCAGCAGTGAGCGTAGTTTCATCACCGCAGCAGATCGTCGGAGGTGTGGTTGTGATTGTTGGTGTGTTTGTATTCAGAACTGTAATAGTAATTGAAACGCACTCGGAAGCGCAGGTAACATTTTCCCAACGTCCGTAATAGGTGGTCGTTGTGGTCGGAGAGACACTGAGTGAAGTAGTTTCGGTACTTGATCCGATTAGCGTTTCGCCACAGGAACCGGTGTACCATGCGAAGGTGGTTCCACTACCGCCAACTGCGGAAATGGTCGTCTCTTCTTCCGGACAAACCTCGGTCACAGTAGCTGCGGCTGAAGTCGGAGCAGTGGGCATTTCATCCCTGTAAACCGTCAGGTATTCAAGGAATGGAGCGCCCCAGGGGCCGTTCAGGGTATAGGTACCATAGGTCCATGTTCCCGTAAAAGTAACCGGTGTAACCGGAGAACCGGTTCCGGCAACAGACACACCTGTGGAAACATTGTCCTTCCACAGGGTATAGGTCACCGCCTCACCGCCCAGAACACTGATTGTAACGCCACCACCCGGTGGATTGATACAATAGTGCCCACTTGCCGGATCTGAAATCAAGTCCGGGACCTGTGCTTTCAATTGAAATACAGCAGCTAAAAACAACAACAGTAAAAGTATTGGTGTTTTTAGCCCGATCCCAATTCGTTTTAATTCGTAATTTGCTTTCATATTTATACGATTTGGTTGATAATGGATTTTTAATAGCTCATAGGGTCGTTATATTGATTTTATGTTTGCAAAATGAAAATGGTTTCCCATTTTAATAAAAATGCTTAGTATCCTTATTTTCATGCGTTTATAATTGCATTATGCGTATATATAATACATAAACCCTCAAAGCTGTCGCCTGAGAGCTTCACTTGGCAAATATATGTAATTTTCTGAAAAATATTCCTCAAATTGAATTTTTTTGTAACAAATTTCATTACCGCACTCATTTACTGATTATTACAAATATTTTTCCGATGATAATTTAATTTCATTCTAAATAAACGAAATACACGCAAAGCTTCTTCATACGGATTAAATTGTTGTTATTCAGATCATATCTATTTTTTCTTACAAAATTGCTCCAGGTTGGTCACTGCATCCTTGTCGCCCATCTTCACCGCCTGTTCAAAATCACGACATGCCTCTTCATCTTTTCCCAGCATATGAAGGTTCACTCCCCTGAGGTTATACATTGCTCCATTGGGCTCCGCTTCATTGAAAATCCATGCTACATCACTAAGGCTCCGGTTGTAATCCTTCAGGAAAAAATTACAGTATGCCCGCATCTCCCTGGCTGGTACCAGATCGGGTACCAGTTTGATAAATTCATCAAATTCCTTCAATGCCACCCTGTAATCTTTGTCAATATAGGCTGTCTGTGCGCTGTTATACAGGGCCTCATGCGGCCCGATTTTTGTTTTTACGGCAAGAAATTCTTTTTGTTTCAATATTTCTTCGTTTTCGGGTAAATATTTATGCCCCGAGTCGAGGATTGCTACCGCATCACCGGTCCGGCCTCCATTTTGACACAAGGCAGCTCCGAATAGATAGCCGTCGGCAGCGTACTGTGCTTGCCTGTTATAGGTCCGCACCAGTCCGATGGCTTCATCGTACCTGTTCTTCATTTCAAGGATGCGGCATATATTAAGTATATTATTGAAAAACAGCGGCTTATAAGCATATACCCGGTAGTTACAGGCAAGGGCGCTGTCGTATGCCCCAAGGTTGAAATAGGCTTGGGCAAGAAAGAACTCCGGTCGGGTGTCGTAGGGGCTCGACCGGTCGGCTTTGAGCAGATCGATCGCCTCCTGGTATTTTTTATCCCTGAAGAGGTACCGGGCTTTGCTTACCACGATCGGTTCGGCCTCCATGCTCAGGTTCGGAATGAAGGGGTACCCGTTCACGATCTTATCGGTGGGTTCCATGATTTCGGGGCGCATCAGATCCTCTTTCGCGATACGCTGTATTTTGAGAGAACGGAAATTAATGCTCAAAATGACCACCACCGTTACCATCAGGAGCAGGAATAACGTTGCAAAGAGGGGCGCCAGACTACCCATTTTAATGGAAAGATTCTTTAACACTGTCGTCGTTTCCCCGGCGGAACCGTCTGGCACCGGCTTTTCAAAAACAGCAAGACCGGGCGATACGGCGATGGCGGCGCCGGTAAAAAGGGCAAACAATGAACCGATCTCAGGCCGGTCGGCCGGGAAATTGAAAAAGGCATCGAAGGCGTAAGCAAGCAGCCCAAACGCAGGCAGAAACAGGTAGTGGTAATCGGCTTCCGTGCTTCCCTTTCGAAAGAAGACTTTCAGAAAACGGAGGGCGGCAAAAACAAAGATCGAAATGAAGAGCAGTGCGGTGATTATACCCGACTCGCAAGCGATTTCAAGAAAATCGTTGTGGGTTTTGTATTGATAGACATAATCGGGTTTTTCGGGATTCTCATATTTCAGTACTGCAACTTTCCAGTTACCGCAGCCCACGCCCAACAGGGGGTTCTCCCCGATTAGTCTGACGGAGCGATCCCACGATCCCGCGCGGAGGCTTTCACCCTGCGCCACGGTTCTCAACCGTGCAAGAAATCCCACGGTGTAAAGGTCATGATAATCTTTCGGATAGAGGAATTTCAGGGTCGCCGAGTAAAGTGATAATCCGATGACGATTGCCAGTACGACCGAGAGGGTGACGGTGAAAAATCTTTTCAACGAATTTTTCCGGTAATAACGTATGCCGGTGAATACCAGGTAAAAAAGGAGGATAACGATCGAACCCACGTAAAAGGCACGGGTACTCATAAACAGCGTTGCGATAAAGGCCAGGAACAGGGTGATCAGTCCCAAAACGCGAACCACTCCCTTTTCGAAGGTCAATAGCCATAAGGCAAAGGGGATCTTCACAAATATGGCAGCAGCCAGGATGTTCTTATTGGAATAGACCGATTTTATTTCAACAATGGCTGGTCCTTTCCCGGCCATAAGGCTGTTGGCAATATGGTAGAACAAAGTCAGGCAATCAACAACGAGCAACAGCGACAGTGCCACGGCGACCAGTTTCAGGTACCGGAGGTCATGTCGCAGAATGATGCTGATGAAATAGCAGGCCGAGAATATGGTGAGCATCTTGGAGTAGTGGAGAACCGATTCGAGGATGTTGATCGATTTCATGAACGACAAAAGGGCCAGGAGCATCATCCCCAGGTAAACCAACCCAATCCCGTTTCTGAAAAAGAGGAAAAATACCTCTTTACAGTTGCCCAGATCTTTCCTGGTCAGGAGGAACAGGAATGTTAAAATATTGAGAACGGCCAGCGCCAGGAATTTGGGTCCGTTTGAATCGAAAGTATAAAGGTTTGGCGTTATTACGGTGATCAGGGCATAGGCCAGGATAATGATTCCCAGTGATAGCTCCGGTGCCTGTTTCTTCACTTTCTTTGAAGCGGAAGAAGCAGGGCCGGCGACCGGCCGGGTTGTGACGGGTCTTTTTTTCCTGGGTTGTTCTTTCATCTGGTCCTGTTCTGGCAAAAATGATCATAGTTGTTTTGGGCATCCTTGTCTCCCATATCCATAGCCCGGACAAAATCGGCGCACGCGGCCGAATCGTTGCCGGTCATGTGCCAACTCACCCCCCGCAGGTTAAACAGGTTTGGCTTTATATGTCCCCCTTTCTCTGCGAAATCCACATCACCGATACACTGGCGGTAATCGTTCAGAAAATAATAACAGAATGCCCTGTATTCATATAAACTGTAAATGGCAGTATCCCGGCTGATGATCCGGGTAAGCAGATTGCATGATTCGCGATACTGCTTCCGGGCGTATAAATCCATGGCATTCTGGTAATCCTCACGGAAGGGCTTCAGGCGGATCGATTCGGAGATCTGCCGTTGCTGGGTCAAAAGCTCCTGATTTCCGGGTAAGGCAGTCAGACCTTCATTGACCAGATTAATTGCTTTTTGATCATTCCCGGCTTTATGATACATATCCACCGCAAAGATCCACGCTTCCGCTTGATCTTTTGATACTGCAAGGAAATCTTCCAGGAGTTTTCCGGCCTGTACATACTGCCCGATACTGTTCAGGTAGCCGCACATGTTCCGGGTATTGGTGTAAAAATTCGGCTTTTTTTCGAAGACCTTCCGGTAATAGATCAGCGCGCTGTCGGTTTTTCCCAGGGCAATATAGCTGTTGGAAATAAAAAATTCAGGACGGGTGTCGTAGGGGCTGGAATTATCGGCTTTCAGCAGGGTAATGGCTTCCGGGTACTTTTTCTCAGAGATCAGGTAGCGCGCTTTTTGCACCGCGATGGGTTCTCCCTGCACATTGAGATCGGGAATGGCCGGAAATCCGTTCATGAACATAGCGGAGGGAAGCGTCAGGGTTCCTTTACTCATATCTTCAGCCAGCAATCGCTGCAGCTTCAAAGATACAAAATTTTTGTATAGTACAAATACTGCCAACGCCATCATGATCATCCAGAGAAATATCAGAATTCCTTTCACAAACTTATTTTTCCAAAATCCCGTCAGGGGATCCAGGGATTTCGGACATTCATCCACGTTGTTCCAGGTACCGGCGATTCCGATGCCGGCATAAAGTGCAAACAACGCCGAAATCTCGGGCCGGTCGGCCGGGAAGTTGAAGAAGGCGTCGAAAGAATAGCACAAGAGTCCGAAAGCCGGAATAAACAGGTATCTGTAATCATCTTCACCCTTTTCGGGATACATAAATTTCCGGATGAATCTGAATAAGACCAGGACAAAAACCGAAATAAACAACAATCCTCCCGGAATGCCGGTTTCGGCAGCCGTTTCAATGAAGTCGTTATGATTTTTGTACATGTAGATATAGTTCGGACTGGTCAGGTTCTCGTATTTGAGCACCTCCACCTTCCAGTTTCCGATGCCGGTTCCCAGCAATGGATGCTCTCCGATCAGTCTGAACGAACGATTCCAGGCATTGATACGGCCCTGTTCCCCGTCGAAGATCGTTTTAAACCGGGTAACGAAATCAACGGTAAAGGCATCCTGGTATGTCTTGGGGTACAAAAACCGGAGGGAAAAGTTAAAAATAAAGAATCCGGCCAGGAGCAGGATCCCGGTATAGATCGACATCCTGATCATTTTTTTCCGTTCATTCTGCCGGGAATAGCGAATGCCGATAAACACGAGATAGGCGATCACAAGAATGGCAGTTCCGAGATAAAAGGCCCGCGTACTCATGAACAGGGTGGCCATAAAAGCAAGGATAACGGTAAGTATCCCGGCTTTTCTGATCCATCCGGTTTCAAAAGTCAGCAAATACAACGCGAACGGAATCTTCACGAATATGGAGGCCGACAGGATATTCTTGTTTGAATAGACCGATTTGATCTCCTTGATCGAGGGTCCCAGGCCGGCAATAATATTATCAGTAATGTGATAAAACACCGTCAGGCTGTCGATGATAAGCAGCAGCGACATGGCCACGGCAAGATATCGTATAAGCCTTTTGTCGTACCGTACCATCACGGCCACAATAAAAGCGGATGTAAAGACGGTGAATACCTTGAGGTATGTAAGGAGCGCTTCAACGAGGTTGATTGCCTTAAAAAACGACAGGAGGGTTACGATCAGCAGCAGTGTGTAAGCGATACCGACCGGGTTGTTCAGGAAGATCGCGGGCCATGCCCGGTCGTTGCGAACCTCTTTTTGCATTAACAGCAATGGAAAGGCGATCAGGTTCAGGATGGAGAGGGTAAAAAATTTTGTCGCGTTCGAATCAAACGCATTCCAGTTGGGCGTGATCACGGTGACGAAGCCGAACAACAGTATTAACAGGATAAAGATGAAGTTGCTTCGCGGATTCCCGATGGCTGCCTTTTTCTTTACTTTTCTGGAAGAACCTGGTTTGACCATCCTCTGTAAGGTTTGCTAATCGTGAGTCGGTTTGAGCGTTTTTCCGGTGGTTTAAACTTAAAATCGGAGTTCTTTCATAAAGGTACAAAAATAGTCGGTGTAACACGACCTTCAATGGATTCCGAAAAAAATTGTTAACAATTTGGATGTTAGTAAGTAAACAATTCCAAACCGGGAACAGCTCCTGCCGTTTCGATTGTAATAAACTGATTTAATGTGAATTGGGAAAATGATGTGTTCCGGAAACGGAACCGGGGCAGGCGTAATCAAGGCTGCAAATCAGCCCGGCCTGTCACTTCGGGAGGGATTTCGAGGCCTTTGTCGCGCATGGCCTGAATCTGATGCCGGGCATCATCCCGGCGATCCAGTTGAAGATACAACAAAAGGAGGTTGTGATTTGCCTGAGGATGGCGCGGTTCGAGCCGGATGACCTGTTCCAGGTAAAAGGCAGCGCTGTCGGGGAGGTTCTTTAAAAAACAGACCCGGGCGAGGTTGAAGTAATTATCGGGGATCTGCGAAAATTCGAGTTCTTTTTTCAGGTGCCTCTCGGCACGGGGAATATCATTGTCGTCAAGGGCCAGTTTACCGATGAGGTAGTTAAGCATCTTTTCATTGGGATTCAACCGGTAAGCCTCTTCAAATCTTTGTTTCATCTGAGCCGGTTCGGTCATCCGCAGCCCCAGCATCATGCGGGCATAGGCAGAAGTCGGATTACCGTCAACCGCTGCTGTCCAGAATGTAACCGGATCTTTGAAATAGCCGATCCTGTAAAAGGTCAAACCGGAAAACAGCAAGAGCACAAAAACTATTGCTCCCTGGCGGACATGTTGGACGAAGAGCGGACGAAGAGCGGACGAAGAGCGGACGAAGAGCGGACGAAGAGTTGGACGAAGAGCGGACGAAGAGTTTGACGAAGAGTTGGAGGGGGTTTGATCCTTGATCTTTGATCCTTGATCTTTGATCCTTGATCTTTGATCCTTGATCTTTGAATTCAAACTCATACTAACCTGGCCAATGACAAGCAATATCCCCACGATGGGCAGATAAAGCCTGTGTTCAAACACCTGGTCGTTGAGAGAGGCGGGGACAACCAACACCGGTACCAGAAAAAGAATATACCAACCCAGTCCGATCCAGGTCAGGGGCCTGGCGTAACTCCGCGACATGATGATTAAACCGATCAGCAGTACTAAAGCTGCTACTCCCCACCAGGGAGCGATCAGCCGGATATCGGGAAAGACGGTGAGGTTAAACGGAAAGAATATCTTACCCAGGTATTGGATCAGAACCGGAGCACGGTTGAACCCGTTGACCAGGAGGTCGGTCAGGGTGAAGTCCTGCGGTTTCAAAGTCGCGGCTGAACGGACAAGAAACCATATCACCAGCGCCAGCGCCCAGGAGAGGAGGAGAAAAAAATATTGACTGATTGACTGAATGACTGAATGACTGATTGACTGATTGACTGATTGATTGATTGAGTGATTGACTGATTGATTGATTGAGTGAGTGATTGAATTTTTTCGATCTTTAATAAATTTTCCGTTCCCCGTTTTCAATTTTTCATTGTCAATTTTCAATTGTCCATTGTCAATTTTCAATTGTCCATTGTCAATTTTTCTTTGTCCATTGTCCATTGTCCATTGTCCATTGTTAATTGCCAACACTGCCAGGATGATGATCGGTATGATCACCGCGGTTTCTTTGGTAAACAGGGCGAGCAGAAGTATCAAAAACTGGGCGACCAGGAGTTGCCATTTCGGAGTCTCCCGATATTTAAGGGTTAGTAATGTCCCTGACAGGAAAAAGATCATCAGGAGCATGTCGTTGCGGCCGGGTATCCAGGCCACGGCCTGGGTCAGTACCGGGTGGACGGCAAAGATCAGGGTCAGTATGAGCGCTGTCAGATCCGGTATTTTCAGTCTGAGGAAAAAGAAATAGAGCAACAACACGCAGATCACATGAAAAAGAAGGTTTGAAAAATGGTATCCGGCCGGCGAGGTGCCAAAGAATTTCGATTCGATGATGAAATCAACCAGAAATACCGGGCGGTAGTAAGAATCGCCGGTCGGGTTGAACAATCCCCGCTGAAAAGAAACCGGAATATTCGACCAATTCTTATTGTACTCCTGATTCTCTTTGATAAAGATCGTATCGTCGAGCATGGTATAACCGAGGGTAAAGACCCGGAAATAGACCAGTACCGGCACTCCGATCAGCAGGAGATAAACATACAACCTCCTGCCATACCACGGAACCTTTTGTGTTTTTAACCCTTTAGTTTTCTTCTTCAATTTCAGTCAAACCTTTATCGTTTTCAATTTTCAATTTTCAATTGTCCTTTATCCATTTTCAATTGTTCATTGTCCATTGTTCATTGTCCATTGTTCATTGTCAATTGTCCATTGTCAATTGTCAATTGTCAATTACCTACTCCCTCCCCCTCTTCCAGTATTGCTGCAGGATGACCCGCGTCCTTCTGATAAAATAATCCGGGCCGACGGGTATTCCGTTCATTCCGAAAGCACGGTAACATTCTTTGTAGCCGTGCAGGACACTCCCTGCAGAACCTGTACTGATTCCCCCGAGACGCATCCTGACAATAGGTCTTGGCAGATAGCAGGCGGTGATCCGGTATTTCTCCAGGAAGCGAAGCATCAGTTCAAAGTCGGCGCTGATCTTCAGGATGGTATTAAAACCACCCAGTTTTCGGTAAAGTTCTCTTCTGACAAAGAAGGTGGGATGGGGCGGGTGGTACCCTTTGCTGAAGGAGCCGGGCGTAAAGGGATAGGATTTCCAGTACCGAAGTACTTTTTCGGGGTTGTGACGGTCGACAAAGACCAGATCGGCATAAAGGCAATCGGCGCCTGATGTTTCGAGGAGTTCAGCAACATCACCTATCACCCGGTCGTCGCAGTAGCAATCATCGGCATTCAGGATTCCGACCAGGTCGCCGTTGGCCTTTTCAATTCCTTTGTTCATGGCATCATAGGGACCCCCGTCGGGTTCTGAAAAAAAACGGATACCCGGAAGGTTCAGCGAATGAACCAGATCGCCTGTGGTGTCGGATGAATTTCCATCCATGATTATATGCTCATGCACCCGGTATTGCTGCCGGATAACCGAATCGATGCAAGACCTGATGGTTTCTGCCTGGTTGAATGATGGTGTGATCAGGGAGACGGAAAGCTTTAAATTCATCTTAAAACCGACTTGTAAACCCTCTTTCTCAGGCCATGCGGCACCATTCTTACCGTAAGCCGGAATATGACATTTTGCAGGAATTCAGGAATGGAGATAAATCCCATTTTCAGAAAAGTTGTCTGAAGTCTTATTTCGCTTTTGGCGTATCTCCATCCGCCCCGGCGTTTGTACATTTCCGTGCTGGTTCTGAAAAGCAGGAGACTTTCGGAGATATTGTAAAATTTTGCTCCGTTCATCAGCATTCGGGCCCAGAGGAAATAATCCTCAAAATAGGCCAGGTGGCGGTATCCACCTGCCTGTTGCACTGCGTTTTTCCGGAACATGACAACCGGATGGTTTACCGGGTTCCTCTTCCGGGCATATTTCAAGATTTCCGGATGGGTCTCAGGCAGTTTCCGGGTGGATATGATATTTTGTTCCGTACCCTCAAATTCGTCGATCCAGGAGCTGATCACATCGATCGTGGAATCGGCCGACATTACGGCAAGCTGTTTCTCAAACCGGTCGGGTTTGCTGATGTCATCGGTGTCCATACGGGCAATAAGGTCACAACAACAGTTTTTCAGTCCTTCGTTAAGCGCCATTCCCAGGCCGGAATTTTTTTCCAGTTTAACAATCTTTACCAAATCCGGATTCATGGATTCATATTGCGCGATCACCCGTGTCAGCGAATCCGTCAGTGGGCCGTCGATCACGATTACGATCTCGGAAGGGCGAACCGTTTGATCCAGGATGCTGTCGAGCGCCCTGCAAAGGTATTGCGGGTTTTCTTTCCGGTAGACCGATAACAGACACGAGAACTTTTCAGCCATCCTGATATATTTTTCGTAATTCTTCGCGAATCCGGCCGGGTTCAAATATCTTCCCGACAGCATCGGTATCCACTTCTTTCCCGATGGTTTCTGCGACAGCCCTGATGAATGCTGGTTTATTCCCATACCTGAAGAGGGTGACACCGGCAATCCCTTCCAGATAGTCACGAATTCTGACCTGGTCGGAAATGACCACCGGGGTACCGTGTGCCAGCGCTTCCAGCGTTACATAGGAAAAGGCCTCATATCTCGAGGGAACCACAACAACGGATGCCATCCGGTACAAATCCCGCAAACTGTTTTCATCAATTCCCGAATGGACTACAAAATCATCTCTGATAGGGCCGGCGCCGGTTACACAATGAATCTCATAGGTGTCGGCCGGAAGCGCCAACAGGTGATCAATTCCTTTATTGGCGTCGGCTCTGCCGACAAACAAAATCATGTTGGTTTTTCTTACGCCTTGCTGTTTCTGGAAGGAATACCGGATCCAATTGGGGATCATTGTGACACTCGAATGGTATTTTCTAAAAAATTCCGAATCCTCTTTGTTGATGGTGATGATCTGATGGACTGATTTCAACAAAGGTTTCAGAAAAAGGTAAAAAAATATTACTCCTTTAAGCGGATTTTCCAGTTTACTGAAAGGATGATAATGGGCAGTATATATTATTTTTAGCTTCAGTTTTTTTGCGGCCCGGATGGCTTGTGCTGCCGCGATGGAGGCGAATCCATGCACATGAACCACATCGCATTGGCTTTCCTTAATCGCTTTTTCAAGATCCCTGAAATCAAAAATGATTTTATTAAATATTTTCCGGTATTTGAATTTGATATTTTTCCGGGAAATCGAATTTAATTCAATTGCATCATCCGATCTGAATAAATCCAGAATATTATGGCAATGTCGTTCGATACCCCCGACGGGAGCGGGAGCATTTTCAGCGATCAGAAGGACCCGGGTCTTCATGATTTCTCCTTTTTTTCGATTTGAAGGCTTTCGATATATTTTCGGGCAATTTCATCCCACGATGCAGGCCACTCATTTTTCAGGAATTCTATACCCGTTTGCTGGCGTTCCTGCAGCTTTTCGACAGGTTCATCAAGCAGACCGAGGATCAAGGAAGGGGCGCTTATGGTTTCGGTCACGATGGTTGCTGCTTCAAGCTCCGAGGTGGTCGATGCACCCCTGGTCGTAACAACGATGGCACCGTTCTTCATTGCGGCCAGAAGGGTTCCCCTCCGTTCAGAGGCCCCGTCGGGAAATGGTAAAAATGCAATACGGAAATCATTTAACAGGAAAGCCACTTCTGTTTGTTCCGGATCTCTATAGATTACGATCCCGTTGGCCTCACATTCCCCGCGGATCCTTTCGAAATAGGACTCTTTTCCGTTCGGAACCTGTCCGATCAGTGCCGCTTTAGTACCGGGCCTGATCTTTTTTATTTCAGCAACAACTTCAATAAAGGTTTCGATCCCTTTCTCTGGTCTGATCAATCCAAAATGAACTATTTCCCGGCCTCTTTCAGGTATTGATTTAAGTACGGGAGCCTGGGCAATATTCGATAAAAGTTTTATCACGGTACTTCTCTTTTTAATCCGGTTGTACCTGTGTGCCGCGTAATCCCGCTCATCTGCTGTGGTGAAAATAAAAGCATTTCCCGTCAACAGCATAAGGTTTGAAGCAAGACGTGATTTTTTTGTCTGTTGTGATAACTCATGAAAAACAACGACGAAAATAATCTTTGTAAAAAGCGAAAAACAGAGACACAATAAATGTGGAATGAGACTCCAGCCGTATCCCTGCGTCGGGTACTGCATGAATATTGCATCGGGGTTGATCTTTTTTATGGCCCTGAGGTGATGAAAAAAAGAGATCAGCGACCAGTCTGCTGACCGGTATAGTTGCCAATCCTTTGCTGTTGCCGTGCTCATGAGTCGATGGGTATAATCACCCACACCGCAGACGTCAGGCGGGTAAGAACCGGTGATCATCAGGATTAGCACGCTTGTTCCGGATTGGTTATTGAAAAGGAGTCTCTTAAATTGGCTGTCTTTCTCCCGGATTTCCTGATCCGGAAACAGTAGCCGGTACCCCGGGATTTATCAGGCCTTAAACAAATTGCAGTGTGACTGGAAGGAAGGATGCCTCAATCGAATGGGGGAAACCATTTACAGGAATAGTTCAGGGTTTCGTTCCTTTTTCCGATTTGTCGGGCGGGAACTCCTCCGGCGATTGTGAAATCGCCGATATCGGTTGTCACTACTGCGCCCGCGCAAATCACGGCCCCGCGGCCGATTCGAACACCCGGCAGTATTGTGGCGTTGATGCCGATAAAAGCATAATCACCGATCTCAATTTTCAGGGTCCGGCCGGCAAAGTTTTCCGCTTGTACATCGTGCTCTGCCGTTACCAGTGAAACCCGCGGCGCAATGGTGACGTTGTCGCCGATCTCGATCCCTCCCCGGGCATCAAGCATGCACTGGCGGTTTATGGTGGTGCCTTTACCAATCCTGATTTTATCGCCTTTCATGATGAAGGTGTTCATGTGTATGCTGCTCCCCTTCCCCATCTTCATCCGGAGTACATACCGGTAATAAAAATGGCGGATGCAGTAAAAGGGGGTGACATTGATAACATGATTGGGAAGATAATGGGTGAAGAAACTCATAAAATAAAATAATATACTTTTTATTTTTTTATTTTTCGTAATTAAATATCGAATTAATAAATAAAAATAAAATAAAATAATTTTAAATTTTATTCCTTCATATTTTGTAACAATTTTAAAATTATAAATAATATTTTTCAGGTGGTCGTGTGAGATACCTTCTTCCCTGAATTTTACCACATCGACATCCCGGTAAAGAAATTTATATTGATTAAAATACAGGTAATAAATATGATCGAAATCAGATGAAAAGCCCAGTTTTTTATCGAGGTTGAATTTTATTTTTTTATGCACCGCTGCTTTAACAAACGATGCTCCATGCCTGTACACGGCAAATTTCCACATGCTGTTCAGCGGGGCTGTAGCCGCTGAATAGATAATATTTCCATCCGGGTCAACGGCCATCGAATTTCCGTATAATACATCGTACGCCGAGGGATCTTCACGGAACAGTTCTTCCACCGATGTTTTTTTCGCGAAAAGGTCTCCTGAATTCAATAATCCGATCCAATCGCCTGTTGCGGCATCGATTCCTTTGTTCAGGGCATCGAAAATTCCTTTATCGGGTTCGCTGATCCAATAGTGAATATGCTCCCGGTATTTCTCAATGATATCGATGGTACCGTCGGTCGATCCGCCGTCGATGACCAGGTATTCGATGTTCTTCCAGGTCTGGCCCAGAACGCTCAGCAGTGTTTCTTCAATGGAATCCGCGGCATTGAAAACCACTGTGATGATGCTGATACGCGGGAAAACAGGCTCCGGATTTTCTTTCTTTTCGGTTGTCATTAAATGTTCATCAAATATGAAAATCAGGATAGAATTTGCTGCCGGATCACTTCAAGGTAAGCCGTTCCGAACCTCAGGTCGGGTTCGATATAATTGCCTTCGGCCCATTCATTCCACGACTTGAGGAACACGACTTTGTGGTCATCCTGCTTTTCTTCGATACTTTCGAGCACTCTTTGCAGGTGGCGGGCAAAAAGTTCCGGTGTTGATTGGTGTAAAAGGGATCCCTTCCGTCCGGTACGGGGGGTATGATCCCAGTTCGGGATCAGGGTCGGATAACAGTTCTCCAGCCGTTCCTCCTGGCCGGTAAGGTTCCGGATCGCATCTTTATAATGCAGAACGTTGGGGCCATAGAGTAATTTACGTTTTAGCCGGGTGAAAAAGGCGTTGTTATTTTTCAGGCAGTCGCCAAGTCGTACAACATTCACCGCGTCGTACCCGGTCTGCAGTAATTCGTTGAAACGATTTGTTTCGTAAGTATGCGCGATGAAGAACATTCCTCCCAGTCCGTTTTTAATTGAAAGATTTTGCCAGAATTCGATGAATGCGCCGACATCCGGAACCTGCATGGGACGGAACAGCATGAATATCGGTTTCCCGTCTATTTTCAGGTATCTTTTATCGTGTAAAGCCGGAAGAACAGAATAAAAATGGTCTTCCAAATCTTTCTTCCCCGGGTATTTTTGTTCGATCAGCACGTTTCTTCCCTGTGCCCCGTAATCAAATCCCTGCCATGATTCATTGGCCCACGCCAGTGCAAAAGGAAAAGCGGGTTCGCCTGACGTCAGAACTTCCCGGAAGGGATGTTCCAGCAACCGTTTCCCATCACCAAACCAGTAATGCCAGTAACAAAATCCTTCAATCCCGTGTGCTGCCGCCAGATCTGCCTGAGCCTGCCGTGTTTCCGGGACCCTCAGGTCGTAATAGCCCAGGTCGGCCGGCACCCTGGGCTGATAATGTCCTTTGAACAAAGGCTTTGCTTTCCCAACGTTGGTCCACTCGGTAAATCCTTTTCCCCACCAGAGGTCGTTTTCGGGGATCGGATGGAATTGCGGAAGATAAGAGGCGAAGATTCGCGCTTTTCGGTTCATTTAACCGCTTTATGATTTTATCAGGGTTGCAGGAACACCTGCCAGAACAGAATTTTTCGGAAAACTTTTTGTCACGACGGCATTGGCTCCGATAATCGAATTTTCACCAATTGTGACTCCCGGCATGATGACCACATTCTCACCTACCCACACGTTTTTTTCGATCACAACCGGTCCCTTGTTAAACAGCTCCCGTTTGGCAGGAGGCTCCGCGGTATCGAGATTATGTGAGGTACCATGAAAATGGTCAGAGACAAAAATATTACTGGCAAATAAAACATTATCTCCGATTACAATCCGGTTTATGCACCCAATATGACAATTAAAGTTAAAACTAACATTATTCCCGATTATTATTTCCGGAATATAACGACTGGATCCGTACTGATCCCAGCATTCCATTCTTAACCTTGAATTAGAAAAAAAATTATTCCCTATTTTGATATATTTCCCGCCCCGGATAATTGCAGGTTTCTGTATCATCAGGTCGGTGCCGCAATATGCAAAGGTGCGTCTTAACCAAATGGAATAAATTCTGTCGGAAAAATATTTAATTTTTCTTGAATTTTCATAATTATAAATATATGAAAAAATTATTACGATATATTCAATAAATTTCGAAAATATTTTTTTCATAAAATTAAAATATACTTATTTGAAAAATTTTTCTATTAATAAATCCGTTTTCAATTTTATCATCAAAATATAAAAGAGCGGATTAAATCCATAGTATTTTAGTAAAATATTCATAGACCCTTTCGTATTGATTTTATAGTCAGAATCTTGTTTTTGAAGTCTGAGAAGCCATGGCATCAGGAAGAATCTCAGTAATTTTACTTTTTCAAAAAAATAAACAGAGTGTGATATTTCACCGGATTTTAAATAATTGAAAAGTATTTTACCAAGATAATTTTCCACGAAGACCCGGATCAGGTTATATCCTCCTTTATTTTTTACCTCCTCAACGAAAAAGTGTTCCCGAAAATCAACAATGACTTTTTTTCTTTCAACGATTTCATTAAACAATAAAATGGTCTGAACCAGATTTAATTCGATGCCTTTTGATTTATTTTCAATACCATCAAAATGGCTTTTCCACATCCCGATCGTGACGATCCAGGTGACATAAAATGAAACATCCCTGAGAAATGAATTCAGATCATGATAGGTCACCAATCCATTCCTTGCTTTATTGGTGCCATTTGCATAATAAAGCACCGGTTCGTCGGTCAGGTTCTGCTGAATTACCTGCAGCATTTCCGACAAACATCCCGGTTTAAAAACGGCCGTATCGTTCAAGAGCTTTAAATACCTGCCGGTTCCCAGGGATAAGGCCTGAATGAAGTTTTCATCCCGGATATTGAGGTCATTCCTGTGATACCTGATATTGGCAAAGGATTGCCGGAATTCGGAAACGACGTTTTCTGTATCGTCGTCGGAACAATTGTCGGAGACCACGATTTCGACCCGGTGATCGAAATCGCTCTGCGCAGTGATACTCCCGAGTGTTTTTTTCAGGTAACCGGCCCTGTTGAAGGTGGGGATACAGATTGAAAGCAGAATATCGGAATTCATAAAAAAATAATGATCACTGAATCGGGTCGGGTGATTTAATGATTTTTTCGACCGGGTCCTGGTGCCATTCTGTTTTTTTTGATCTGAAGATATAATATCCCCAGGGGAACATCAAAACGGATATCAGGAAGTAACCGCAGGTCACCCCCATCACCCCGTATAATTTCCCCAGGAACACTGTGGATAAACTACAAAGGATCCCTCCCACCACGGAGTTGATTAAAAAAGGTTCGCGTTTGTGGCATCTCAGGTATGTAGCCCAGGAGGATACAAACTGGTTCAGAAATACCGGGATCATCATCAGGATCATCGGGAGGTAGTTCAGAAACCGGGTTCCAAGCGCCCGTCCGTCAAGATGGATGTCGTAATGCCTGACAATCATAACCGCCATACCCATAACTACGAGCGCCAGGAAATTGATGACAACTGATTGTTTCAGGGTCCTGTTGAAGATGGAGTCGAGTTTTCGATAATCCTTCTGGGCGATCAGGCCCGAGAACATCGGTACTTTGGTGGTGATCCATGCAAGAGAAAGGGAGAGCACGCCGTTCAGAACCGTCAGGGTCATCCCCATTTGTCCGGCCACAACGGCGCCTTCGGTGGCAAAAAGCACCGGGTTGAAAAGCTGGGTGATGAAATAGCCGCTGATCCAGCTAATGGCGATCTTCCACTGATAGGGAAATATCTCTTTCCGGTAAAGAACCTTCTCCGTGACCCGGCAAGACCATATACCCATCAATATTGTTTTGTACCTTCCGGCTGCAAGGATGGTCAGGATCAGGAGTGTCCCGACCAGGAGGCTGATCCCTGATACAAACAGCCTGGCCCCCAGGATCAGCCCGCCCCAGACGATCGCGTAGGTAACGGTTTGCTGGATCAGCCTGATCTTTGCCATTTCCTTGACCTTCCCCAATCCCTCAAGGAACGCTATTACAGGTGAAACCAGCAGGCTGAGGCCGGTGCCGACAGCCAGCAATATCCAGGGCATCTCCCACATAACTGCCGACTCAGACCTTCCGTACCTGGTAAAAAAGATTATTCCTGCAATGAGCAGGGTAACTATGAGCAAACCGGCAAAAACAAGGTACCACCGGATGCTGAACCGGAGCAGCGACGACAGTCTGGAACGGTACTTCGGATCCCCTTCGAGGAAATCACCCCGCCATGAAAGGTTCGATGCTTCGTGGGCCACATACTGCGTGATGATCCCATTCAATCCCAGCTCAAAAAACACCTGAATGGCAACGATACTACCGAAGGTATAATAAAAACCCTGTTCGACCCCGGTCAGATACCTCACGACGAACAGGATGCTGATGACCCCTCCGATTGCCTGGACCATCCGCGATGCGGCTGTGTAAAAAATGGCTTTATCAATACCGATGCGTGACGCTGTCTGTCTTACAATCTGATTCACGGGGAATGTGTGTATACATTTTCAGGGAAGAAAACCCATTTTCACTTTGGAGTGAAGCAATGAAAAAGAATCGGGGTCGGCAACAGGGTCCTCCGACCTGACATACGGGATATCATATTCCTGCAGGCGGATCTCATTGCCTGTGAAGATTCCGAAATCAGCTATTACCGTTTTACCCGACTTTCGAATGATCTCCAGTTGTTCCTTTACCTTCAAGGTATCCCTGACATTCCAGTAAAGCGTTCCGGCCCCTGTTAACAGGATATTCAACGCAAGGGCGACATATACAATACCTGAAAGCACTTTGGAAAACCTGTTTTTCCATTTCAGTTCTGCAAAGAGGATCAGAATGACCGAGAAGAGCCACAACTGCGGAACATATCTGAACCACCAGGGCTCGGAAATTACAAATACGGAAGTGGTGAGGGGTACGATCAGGCAGATCAGAAAACGGCGATCGCCCGGGGTTAGCCTGAGGAGCAGGGCGGTCAGCAATATCACAGAAACCAGGAATGCGCCGCCGTAGAAGGGTCCGAACCCGCCGAGTCGTTGATCCCAAACAATCCTGAGTTCATTTTTATTCAGGGTAAAAGGGATCTTGATCCCGGGTGTACGGCTGGTTTCGGCATGCTGGAGGTTTTCGGTGGGCGAAAAAACGGAAATGAAGAATTTGGAAACCCGGTTTTTCTCAGGAAAGCCTTCGGGCGACTGATCCACAAGGGGAGCTCCCGGGGCTGCGCCGGCACCGGAAAAGGGATAGAAGGGGCTGCTGTGATTTACGAGATTGGTCACGTAAGGCTGGTATCCTACCAGAAAAAATCCTATTGCGGAACAAACCGTGGAAACAGCTACCACTTTGACAAACAGTTTGTATTTTCGGTACAACAGCAGGATCACAATCAGGGCAATGACCAGGATACCGGTCATCGGGATTGCAATGAACTTTGCAGGCAGTAATAAAACGATCGCAGATCCGAAAAGAATCATCGGCATGGTTTCACCCGTCATGAAAATCCTGATCGCCGAAACAATCAGAATCACGTATAAAAAATAGATGTGCGCATCGATATAATAGGTAAATGCCTGGTACAGGAACACCGGATTGCAAGCGGTGATCAGGGCAAGGATCCATGCTTTCGGTTTTGAAAGGCCGGCCTGCCGAAGCAGAAAGGAGTAACACAGGGAGAGGGTGGCAAAGAAGAGTATGAAACCGGTGGCTTTTCCGGTCTCAATACAGCCTGTAAAGGCGTACAGCGTCGACTGGATCGTTTCGATCCCCCTCGAATAGTAATTGCATACTTCGGCGAGTGGCACGGTAAAAGGCAGGTAGCTTTGTGTTGGGTTCCAATGGTTTTTCAACCGGATGATATACTCCTGATGATAGGATTGCCCATCCCATGAAAAATCGAAAAACCAGGCAGCGATCTGGATTGAAATTACAAGGATGATGAGACTGACAGCGGCCGGGGCGAGGAATCCTTTAAAGGACCAACCGGCGTCATCCCGTTCCCTCGCGAAAAAGAAGGAAAAAAGAAGGGCCCCTGCAAAGGTCAACGGGAAATGAAGTCCGGTAACGTGAATGTTCAGAAGCAGGAGGATGGCAGTTGCAACCTGCAGCAATCCGAAAAACGAGATCAGGATGAATGCCGTGATCCGGAGAACGCGTTCGGTACGGTCGATATTTTTGGGTAAGCCCAAGGCGTCGGTTTTATTATTCATGAGGCTCCGGATTTTTTGCATGTTCACTTTTGCGTTTTCCGAAGACAAAGGTTTTATGCAGGAAATAGCCTAACAGGCCGACCGGAACCAGTAACAGGGCTCCGGCGACATACACATCGGTCCCGAAATGTTTCAGCAAGGCCAGGCATCCCACGTTGACGAGGTAGAGGATAGCATAAACCAGAAAAAATTTAAATATCAGAACGTTGTCGTGATTTTTGAAAACCAGTACCCCGATGGTCTTAAAGTTGAACAGGATACCCAGCATCGTACTGATGAGGACGGCAAGCGAATAGTGCAGTCCGAGGGCAATCAGAAGGGCAAAGATACCGTAGCCAAAAGCGGTGTTCAGTCCGCTGACCAAAAAAAAACGGACCAGTCCGTTTTTCAAAGGTTTTCGGAGTATCTCTTCCAGGTGATTATTCATCAAAATTGATGCGTTCTTTTTCGATGACCAGCGGCCGTTTTTTAACCTGGGTAAAGATGGCCCCGATATATTCGCCGATAATACCAAGGAAGAAAAGCTGGATGCCTCCGAGGAAGAAGATCCCGATAACGAGGGGCGCCAATCCAAGCTGGAAGTCTTGCCAATCGATGAGTTTATAAATGAAATAAACGAGCGCTACCAGAAGGCTTACCAAGGCGACGGTGAATCCGATGAAACTCGACAGCCGTAGTGGGAGTTTGGAGTGGTTGACAAAACCCAGCATGGCCATGTCGTAGAGCGAATAAAAGTTATTCTTGGTTTTCCCTTTTTCGCGTTTGGGTTGTGTATAGGGAATTTCTGCCCGGTCATAACCGAGATCGGAGATGGCTCCCCTGAAATAGGGATAAGGGTCATCCAGTTTGCGAAGCACATCGATAAATTGTTTGTCGTAAAGTCCGAAACCCGTGAAATTCTTGATCTGTTCCGTCTCTGATATGCTTTCAATGATCTTGTAGAAGAATTTCCTGATCAGGAACATGATCCTGTTTTCCTTGCTTTTATTTTTAACCCCGGTGACGATTTTATATCCCGCTTCCCATTTTTTTATGAAGTCGACGATCATTTCAGGCGGATCCTGGAGGTCGGCCACGATGGATATGATGGCGTCACCGCTGCATTGCATCATGCCGTGGTAGGGTGACCTGATATGGCCGAAATTACGGGCGTTAACGATGATTTTTACGGATTTGTCCTCCGAGGCAATCTCTTTCAGCAACGCGACAGTCCGGTCGGTGGAGGCATTATCGATAAAGACGTGCTCGAAACGGTATCCGGGTAATTTATCGCATTGCGCCTTTACCTGCCGGTAAAGCTCCTTTACATTCTCCTCTTCGTTATAACAGGCCGTCAGAATACTTATACGTTTCATCCTGCATGATTTTAAGGTTGGTTGTTACCATTCATCGACGAAGATCCGGTCGACCGGTATGCCCCGTTGGATCAGGATTTTTTTGAAATTTTCGATCATCGCGGGGGGACCGGAAAGGTAAAACCCGGAACCGGCGCTGCTTTCGTCTACGATCCGGTGAATATCAAGGATACCGGTCAACGCCCCGGGAATCTTATGGCCGGGATCTTCGCAAAATACCGTGTACCGGAATCCCGGGAGGTTCTCTTTGCAACGCTGCAGTAACGGTCCAAAGATGAGGAACCGGTCTTCGCGGATCCCGTAGAAGAGCGATACCGACGGACTCCGCCCAGAAAGTAAACAGTGTTCCAGGAAGCTGATATAGGGTGATATTCCGGTTCCCCCGGCAATCAATACCAGGTTGCTTCCGGGATTTTCAAATGTAAAGTTTCCATAGGGAAACTTCAGCCACACGGTCATTCCCTCTTTTAATTCAGCGGCCATTCGGGCGGTATAGCTTCCTTTTACAGAGATCACGATCCTGATGGCGCTGCTCTGCGGGGCATTGGCCAGGGAAAAAACCCTTGATTCGGGCCAGCCCTGGCTTGGGTCATACGGATCGAGGGCAAGATGCAGAAACTGACCGGGTTTAAACAACGGCATTCTTCCTTCGGGAGTGAAACTGTACCCGATGACGGTATCGGAGTGACGGATCACTTCCGCAACGGTCGCTTGTATCTTTTTCGGTGTCGCCATGTCGCTGTTATTTGTTCAGCCGGTCGAAAAATTCGTGGAATTTATCGATCATGTAAGCGATCATTTCACCGGTCAGGCCGGGATAGGTGCCGACAAAGAAGGTATTGTTCATGATAAAATCGGTTTTTTCGAGGGAACCCGCGATGCGGTGTTCAATATCGATAAAGGCAGGGTGACGGAGCAGGTTTCCTGCAAAGAGATTGCGGGTTTCAATATAGTTCAGGTTCAGGAATTCGACGAGTTCGTTCCGGGTGAATCCCAGGTTTTCGCGCACGGTGATCAGGAAGGAAAACCAGGATGGATCGGCGTTTTCGGTTGCAACCGGAAGGATGAGGTACCGTTCGAGGTCTTTCAGACCGTCAAAGATCCGTGTGAAATTCTGTCGTCTTGCCTCAATGAAGCCGGGGAGTTTTTCCATTTGTGCAGATCCCACGGCAGCCTGCATATCGGTCATCTTGAGGTTGTATCCTATTTCCGAATAGACGTATTTGTGGTCGTACCCGGGTGGCAGGGTACCGAATTGCTGGCTGAACCGTTTGCCGCAGGTGTTGTTTTCGCCGCCTTCGCAGTAACAATCGCGGCCCCAGTCGCGCAACGACCGGATGATTTGTGCCAGCAGGTCGTCCTGCGTAGCCACGCATCCGCCCTCGCCGGTAGTGATGTGATGGGCAGGGTAAAAGGAAACCGTCGAAATATGTCCGAAGGTTCCCGTAAGGTTCCCGTTGTAACGGGCGCCAAGGGCATCGCAGTTATCTTCGACGAACCAGAGGTCATGATCGTGCACCACCTCCATGATCGCGTTGAGGTTAAAGGGATTTCCAAGGGTATGGGCCAGCATGACCGCTTTTGTCTTCGGGGTGACAGCTTCCCTGAGATGGGTAACGTCGATGTTGTAGGTTCCGGGTTCGATGTCGAGAAACACCGGGATGAGCCGGTTCTGGACGATGGGGGCCACGGTTGAAGGGAATCCGCCCGCCACGGTGATCACTTCGTCGCCGGGCATCAGCCGCCGGGTGCCCAGTTTTTTCGAGGTCAGGGCGGTAAGGGCCAGGAGGTTGGAAGAGGATCCCGAGTTGGTGAGTATGACATTCGGAATCCCCAGGAAATCCTCCAGTTTTTCGGTAAACTCCTGGGAGTACCGTCCGGCCGTCAACCAGAAATCGAGCGACGCATCGACGAGGTTCACCAGTTCCTTTTCATCAAAGACCCGGCCGGCGTAATGGACGGCATCTTTGCCGGGAGAAAAGTGTCGGCCTGCGAATTTTTCGGTGTGGTATTCTTCAACAAGTCCCAGAATTCGGGATTTTAATTCATCAGTTTTTGACATAATCGTTAATTGGTTCTTTCAAATGCCCGCCAGATGGGTATTCCCAGGTGCGGCCGGGTGGTTAAACATTCAATAAGGGTAATAGTTCCGTCAGGTCGCGAATGCAGGCCGTGGGTTTGTATCCACAACCGTCGGCCGGGGATGTGGTCGCACCAGCCGCATGGGGGACCAGTAGTACCGAAGGGGAACCAAACCGGTTGGCCATCATGATATCACTGTCGGGGGTATCACCCACCACCAGGATCTGTTCCGGCTTTAATCCGGTTTCCTGTAGGATCAGTTCCAACATGAAGGTATTGGGTTTCCCAACAATATGATCGGGATCCCGGCCGGCTGAAGCGGCAATGGCCCCGACCATTCCCGCGCATCCCGGCATCCACTGGCCATTCCCGATCGGGTAACTCCGTTCAAGATTGCAGGCGATGAATTGCGAACCGCCTGCAACTGCACTGAATCCCCTGACCAGCGCCGGGTAATCGAAAGCCGGATCATATCCGACCAGGAGTACTTCACAAGGTTCCTGATCTCTTGCAATCCGGATACCATCGGCGGTCAGTTCCCTGATCAACCCTGAAGAGCCCACTACCCTAACCAGGGGGATGGCGCCGGGATAGTGCTTCAGAATGAATTTTCCCGCAAGCCAGGCAGAACTGTAAATAGAGGATTCCTTTACTACAATTCCCAATCTCCCAAGTTTTGCCGCAATATCCTTACGGGTCCTGGTTGAGTTGTTGGTGATAAAAAAACATGGAATATGAAACTCCTCAAGGCTCTTCAACACATTGGCGGCATGGTTCACCAGGCTTTCACCAAGATAAATAACCCCGTCGAGATCAAAAGCCACGGCTTGAATTTCACGGAAACGTGGTTCCCCGGTCATCGGTCGCTAAAAAAGGGATGTTTGGAATGGTTCAACAAAACGCTCATTTATAGGTTCCCCCCGCCTGTTCGATGAGTTTGTCGTATCTTTTCTGGAGCATATCAATACGTACCAGATCTTCTTCGTAGATCTGCTTGTAGAAATCACGTTTGTTTTTTAACCACATCAGCTCAAAACCCACGGCTTTCAGGATGCCTTTGTCGGCATTTTCCGACAAAGCTTCCGGACACTTGAAAATGACCTTGCGGGTTTCATAAAAATCGAGGGTGGCATCCTGCGGGAGTCTCCTGAAGAAGGGCAGTGAATGCGCCGATACGCCTCCGCCGATCACGCATTCCATGTTCGATTTCCTGGCTTTACCAAATACCTCTGCACAAATGTCGAATACTGGGTCATCATTGATATTTTCCCGGGTCAGGCCCATCGATCCGGTCATATCAACCCGCCCCAGTACGATGCCTTTTAGTTCCTTAATTTCGGGAAGCCGAAGCATTTCATGTAAGACCTTCACTGCCGAGATCGTTTCGATGTTGATCAGGAAACTTACGCCCTCCCATTCATCAGCCGGGAATACCAGGTGGGTTGCCTGGAGGTACTTTTTCAGGGCATATTGCGATTCTATCATGGGTGCAACGATTCTGGTTACGCCGATCGACCGGGCATCAAACATGTCCTTAATGGCTTCGCAGCCACCAATCTTGATGGTCAGGTCGAGACCGGCTTTGGTCACCACCTCCTTCAGCCGGAGGGCCTCCTCCATGCGGGTGCCTTCAGCCTCAAATTCGGCTTTGATGCCAACTACATGATGGTTCTCTTTCAGATCCTTCAAGGAATCAACCATTCTTTTTTCTCTTGGATTCATATCGAAAATTTTTGGTTACAGCATATTTGAATTATAATCGTCCCTGTCGAGAAAAGGAAACATGTCTTCCAAGGGTTTGGATACCATTCTGCCATCCGGCAACTTTTCTGAAGCCACCTTGGGTTTGAATATATAATCAGGGCGAAGCAACACTTCACAGATCACCGGTCCTTCCATTTTCAGCACATCGGCTGTAATACGGTTAATGTCGGCCGTCGCCTGTAAACGAACAGCCGGAATACCATATGCCTCCGCCAGTTTTGTTATTTCCGGAAAACTTACTTTTGAATTCGCATCACAGGCCACACGTCGGCCATTAAAAAAGTTGTCCTGAGTCTGTTTGATGGAGATGTATCCTTCGTTGTTCAGATAAAAGATTTTGACGGGGAGTCTGAATTGACTTATCGTTTGCAATTCCTGAATATTCATCTGGATACTACCGTCGCCTGCCAGGCAGATCACCTCGCTTCCACCACCTCCGATACTGGCGCCCAACGCCGCAGGGATGTCGTATCCCATCGAAGCGCAGCCTGAATTCCAGAACAATCGTTGCCCTTTTTTCACTTCGGCTGCCTGAAACGCGGCCACACACGCGGTACCATTTCCGGCTACCAGAACTCCCTTCTCTCCCATTAAAAGGGTTAATTGCCGGATAAAATAATAGGGGTGAACCTTACCGGGGCTTTGGTACTCGGGCAAAACAACAGGGTATTTGGCCAGCCGTACCTTGACCCAGTCCATCCAGGATGAGAAATCAGGTATGACCAATTTCTTCATCGCTTCGGCGAGCAGCGTACAAAATTCACCCGCGTCGGCTTGTACCGGAATATCAGGTTTTAAAGTCGGTTTGAGCAATTCGGCGGGATCGATGTCGACGATTACTTTTACTGCGCGATGACCGAAATTCTGCCAGTTATAGCTCACCTGCCTGATGTTGTTTCTTGTGCCAATGCAAATGATGACATCCGCGTTCTGAAGGGCAAAATTACCGGACCGGTTTCCCAGGGTACCGATCCGGCCGCCATAGTTTGGATGATCCCCCGGCATCAGATCGATCCCGTTGAAGGTGGTCAACACCGGAATCCCGAGCAGGTTCACAAGTTGCATGAATGGATCGATCGCCCCTGCAAGCCGGATCCCGTGACCCGCTATCAACACCGGGCGTTTCGAACCGGTCAGCAGACCCGCGATTTTTTCAATGTCCGATGTTGAAACGGTCTGTTTTACAGCCAGTCCTTCCGCCACCGGATCAAATTCTTCAAGGTTGGATTCATCCACCAACGCTCCCTGTATATTCATTGGGATATCAACCCATACGGGGCCCTTTCTTTGATGGTTGGCAAGAAACAGGGCCTTGTCAAGAACCTTTTTTACCTGCCCGGGGTCAGTCAGCGACACCGCGAATTTGGTCAGTGGTCTAACAACTGGAATGATGTCGACTTCCTGGTCGCCAAGTTGTCTTAACCCTGATTCCGGACAGGAGCCGACGGTGGTTTCAAATTTTACCTGGCCCGAAAGATACAGCACGGGGATTGAATCTGTCCATTGTCCCATTAAGCCTGTCAGGCAGTTCAATCCTCCGGGGCCCGTGGTAACATTGACGGCCGCCATTCTGCCGCCGGCTCTGTAGTAACCCTCGGCCGCAATGGCGCATGCCTGTTCATGGTGGTTGGTCCAGTAATTCAATCCGGGACAATTCCCCAGTGAATCGTTCAGATGCATGGCTCCACCGCCCGAAATCATGAATACATCGCGGATGCCGTGTTCTGTTATACGTTTTGCTATAAAATCAGTGACTTTGATCATACGTTGTCAACTTTCCGATAAAAACCAATCGTTTTCCCGATCGCCTCATCGAGGTCTATGCCAGGACCCAGACCGAATTCCCGTTTCATCTTGGAGATATCGGGCAGGTAGTCCTGGTTCAATCCCAGCAGATTCCCCTGGTTCAGCACTTCGACATTCAGCCCCGGGAAAAATGAGGCAATTTTAAACGCCAGATCCCCGATCGATATTGCCTGACCAGAACCTACGTTATAGGCTTCAGAAGATTTTCCGGAAATGAGGATTCTGAAAAGCCAGATCACCAGGTCAGATGCATACATGTACGAGCGCAATGGTTTTCCGTCGCCTTTGATGGTGATATTCTCCCCGTTCAATCCATTACGGATGAAATTGCCGATGGCAAAATGAATATCAAGATTGAGGTATGGACCCACGAAGGCAAAACATCGGGCGACGGGTATTCCGATCCCATAAAGCTTATTGTAACAGGCACAAAGCAATTCAGCAGCCCTCTTTGCCTCTGCATAGGCCGATGCCGGCGACAGGGGGTCGGGGCTCCCGGAAAAATCTTCAGGAAAACCTTTCAATCCTTCCGGTTGAATTCCATAAATGGCTCCGCTGCTGATAAAGAGCATGCGTTCAACGTGTTGTTTGCGGGCAAATTCCAGTACATTCCGGGTTCCGTTGATGATGCTGTCGATCATGACGAGTGGCTCTTCGACCGTCAACCGGGCACTGGCTTCTGTGGCGGCGTGAATGATATAATCGATCTGAAGTTCGGGAAATTCAAATCGTGTCACGTCTCCTTTAAGAAAACTTACGTACGGTTCCGGGCAAAGGTGCGGAAATTGAGCTTTGAACCGGTCGGGATCCCGCGAAAGTACAACGATTTTCACCCGAAGACCCTTTTCCCTTACGGCAAAAAGAAGCGATTCGAGTATCCACTTTCCGAAAAAACCGGTGCCCCCGGTGATTAAAAGGGTGCGGTCGTTCAATGCCGGGAGAAGACCAGGTGAATGACGCATCACATAAGCAAGATCATAGCTCAGCATTCCGGCAGGATCATGGTTAGATTCCATCGAAAGGTTAATCATTTAGTTTGAACAACGGGTAGACGTTTTTTGAGTCTGGTTCTTTCCAATAATATCAATCCAACGATCATCACCATGAGCGTAGGGTAGATCAGCACGCCGATACTGATATCCCAGTAAAGATAGATATAGTTGTGCGGAACCAGCAACAGGGAAAAGAGCAGCAGGTAAAAATTTCTGTACTTCGAATCAGTTCCCTCCCTGATAAAATAGAACATTGGGATGAAGAGAAATATAAGTCTGTAGTCAAAGGAAACATTTGGAAAAATGAGCATCACGATGGTAAGAATGGTAATATTTTTCCATTTTGTCTGCTCTGAAAAAAGGATGTAGGAGCTTATCACTACAAAAAGAACCAGGACTGCGAGGGTGTACCAGGGTATTGCATGGGTAAAAACGCCATGAGTAACTTGTCCGTCAATGAGGGTCATCATGATAAAGGTAATAACCCGAACGACTCCGTATAATGAAAGGTTATGCTGCAGTCCGTAAAAGGAGTTGAAATCCTGGTTAAAACTTCCAAGGTTCCGCAACAGGGCCTGTATATTCTCCGTGATGGTTCCGGTGAAGCTAAGGAGCGCGCCCAGGGTCAGCAAGACCGAAATAGCTATGACTGCTGCAATCTCTTTGTACTTTTTATCCTTTAGCAACAGGATCAGGAAGACAGCCGGATAGAGTTTCATTGAAATGGCCAGGGCGAGAAATAAAATGCTTAATAAAGTTTTCCCTTTGTCATGGAAATAAAAGAATCCGACGAGAAACATGAATACGACCATATCGATGTTCCCCCGGTCGAGGTTAAAAAGAAAAGGATAAGTTGTGAAGGTGATGATGATGAATGCCGGGATATTTTCAAATGTCAGTTTTTTCCCGAAAATTGTCTTAATAAACAGGCCCAGGACCAGGGTGAACATGACATAAAGAATCACCAGTGATATATATGAATTGCCTGCAAGGCCCAGGATGAACATGATTGAATTGGCAACCGGGAAGTAACTGCTTCCGGATGCGTTACCAACGCCGTATGGATTGTTTCCGCTGCATACTTTCAGCATGCTGAAGAAATCATTGAACCGGTTAGAGGGGTCGAAGAGAAAGGTAGATACAGGATAGGATAACTGTAAATATTGAGAAAGAATATAATTCTTGAACCCACTTGTGATAAATGAAATCAGAACAATTGTGGCGACAAATATTAACTTTCTGTCAGGATGATCATTCTTGATCATGTATCTGTACAAAAAACACGTGACAATAATGAAAATTGAAGCACAAATTATCTGAACAGCAAGGGGATTCATGTCTTAATTTTATTTCGATTCCCGAACAATTCTTCAATCAGGGATCTTGTCCTTTTTAACTCAGGGATTCCCGGAATGATAATAACCAGTGCAAGTGATAGCATTAACAATGGATCTATATAAACTCCATCATAAATATTTTTAAACAAACGGTAATTTTTGGGGATCAGTAATAACCCAAATAGTATTAAATAACAATAGTCAAAATAGATTATGTTGACAAGGCAATTCTTTTTTGGAGAAAGTGCGTGAACCTTGTCTCCGCTTTCACTGTCAAGATATAAACACAACGGTATAAACAGGTAGATCAATTTATAATCTGCCGAAACATGTGGTAATAAGCACATAGCGACCACAAGCAGTGCGACTTTTTTCCACAGCACTTTTTCATATAAAACAACAAATATCGATACGAGAATTGCAAGTAAGATTACAAGGATTAAATAGGGTGTTAAAATACTTTTTATCTCAATATTCAATTTAAAAGAATAAATGAAACATTTTATGAATCCAAAGAGCGAGTGTCCAAAATCAAAGCCTCCATCCTTGATAACGTAATTCTCCTGGTAAAAGCTTGAATTTCCAAATTGGTTGGAAAAGGCTTCACTGATACCTCCATACAAAATCCAGGAAGAACACAATGTAATTAAAATCACCAGAAGAATTGTCCACAAAATCTGTTTGTATTTACGATCAGAAAAAAGCAATATAAAAAATATTGCCGGGAACAGTTTCATTGAAATAGCCAATGCTAATGGAATAACAGCATAATTAATCTCACCCTTTTGATAGAAATACATAAATGCTGCAAGAAAAACAAATACAAAGGATTCGAAATTTGCCCGGTCGATTAAAAATAGGACCGGAAATGAAAATAATGAAAAGACAAGGGTGTTTAACAAGGATTCGATTCGGATGTCCCCCTGTAAATTATTCCAGAAATAATAAATAATAAAACCCAAACTCAACGATAAAAATATTAATAAGGCTAGTTTGGCGGGCTTGATCAAACAAAAAACATTAATGATAAGGTTTGCAAAAGGGAAATAGATGCTTGCTCTTGACTTATACACGTTATAAAAATCCATGAATTTATCTTCAGGAATAAACAGAAATGAATTGGATGGATATCCCTTATGCAGGTACACACCTAAAACGTAGTGATAAAAGATCGAAACAATAAATCCCAATAAAATAATAAATACCAGATATTTAATTTTCTTTTCCTTGTTCATATAAAGCACTCGTGGATAAAAAAATTGTCACCTTGGATTACGAAAGAAAATTCTTAAAAGGATCTCGCTAAAATAACAGGAAGAACCTCAGAAGTGTTACTATGACCTCACAAAAAACACCTGTTCCTTATAACGATAGTAAACCGTTGTTCCGTCATTCAGGTTTTTATCAACTATCATTCCTGCCTGTATTGTGTTCTCTGATCCGATGGATACATGGGGTAATACCGTTGAACGGATTCCAAATGCATTATTGTTCCCAATCCTGACGTGCCCGCAAACCCCGGCAGTCGCAAAGAAATTATTGTTTCCTATCCTACAATCGTGGCTTATAAAGCTGTATGAAGTAATGAAGTTATAATTTCCAAGACTGGCGCTTGGTCCAATGACACAATTGGGATATATAATATTTCCTACCCCGATCTCTACATTATTTCCGACGATTGCGGAATAATGAATAAAATTTGTAATTGATGCTTTAACGGAAACCAGATAATCAATCATCTTGAGCCTGAACGGAAGATCAGCAACCGCAATGATGAAGTTGTCCTCATCATTTCTGATTTTGTAAGAATAAATATCAGAGATGACCGGTTTCTTTAAGCTATATCGTCGCCAGTATTTCTCTATATTCTCATTAAAATCCAGATAGCCTTCGAGGTACAGCTTATCTTTTGGCGCGATATTTTTATTATGGTCACTGATGAATGATGTGATTTCAGCAGCAACGGCTCCTGAGCCTACAATGATTACCTTCTTCATTTTTAAATAGATTTTCTGAGGATTTCATGAAAGTAGAAACTATCTCCATGACCGGGGAAAATTAAAGTAGTATTAGCAATTCTTTTTTTCAGGTTCTCAAGGCTTTTATGTAACTTTTCAATACTGCCTCCCGGCAGTTTAACAACAGTCCTTTGATCCTTCAGAAGGGTATCGCCTGTAAAAAGTTTATTGTCGATCATGAAGCAAATACTTCCCTCTGAATGACCCGGGGTTAAAATAAATTCGATTTTCCGTCCTTCCCAGTCAAACAAAGTTTGAGTATCAATAATGATGTCAGCAGGTCGGCAAGAAAATCCAACCTGGTCGTGAAATACTGAGAAATTTTTTTTCGGGTTTGTAATGTTGAAGGAACAACGGGATGAAGCAACCAGGGGACAACCGAATTGTTCCTTCAATTTATCTACACCTATTATATGATCAAAATGTTCATGTGTAATGATCAACAGATCAGGTCGGATATTATGGGCCAGGAGAAAGGTGGTTATTCTTCCTGTATCCTTTGACCCCGGATCAACTATGATACATTTTGACCCGTATTTTACCCAGAGGATATAACAGTTTGAAGCAATCGGGATATTTTCTATTTTGCTTACCTGTAAATCCGGGAGCATCAGCTTACCCTGAAATATTTATTGTTCTCCCACCGTCAATAACGAATTGTTGTCCGGTTATCCATTTTGCTTTGGGTGATAAAAGAAATGAAACCATTTCAGCAATATCAGCCGGTTCTCCGAATCCAAGCGGATAATCTGCTTTCATATGTTCGGTCACTTCGCTCTCCTGAAAAATTTTATCCGTCATCATCGTTTTGATAGCACCCGGCAGGACGGAGTTTACACGGACATTTGGGGCCAGCTCTACGGCCAGGCATCGCATAAAGGAATCCAATGCTCCCTTGGAAGCCGAATAGACACTGAATGCTTTTGCTCCCATAATGCTTGCAGTACTCGAAATAAAAATGATATTGTTTAATGAAGTTCCATTGATTTTTTTCGAAATCAATATCTTAATCAGTGTCGCAGCAGAGAAAAAATTAATATTCATGGTATCCTGCATAATCTGTCTGCTGGTCGTACGGAAAGGAAGCATTTTCAGGTACCCGGCACAATGAACAAATCCCGATACAGCTATGTTTTTTTCTTGAATGAGTTGTTGAAATGAATTTTCTGTTTCATCCTGATTATTCAGATCGCAATTATAGATAATATGATCATGCCCGGAGGCACAAAGTGATTTAGTCTCTAAGAGTTTGTCACTATTCCGCCCGTTAAGGATCAGATTATAGGTACCTGAAAGGTGAATTGAAATCATCCGGCCAATACCCGATGATGCTCCCGTGATTAAAATATATTCCATATCAGTTATATACTCCTTATTGTGCTGTAAATCCTCCATCAACATTTAAGATGGTGCCCGTTATCCATTTTGCGGCGTCAGAAAACAGATATGCCACCGCATAAGCAACATCCTTAGGTTCTCCAAGACCCAACGGATGAAGTTTTGTCAATCCCTCAACATATCCATCATCAAATAACAGGTTTGTGGCTCCCATCATCTCAGATTTCACAAATCCCGGGGCGATGCAATTTACCCTGATCTTTTTAGGCGAAAGTTCGATGGCAAGAGATTTTGTAAGTCCGTGCAATGCCGATTTACTAATGGCATAACCACAATTAGCTGCGGAACCTACCAAACCGTAAACAGAAGAAATATAAACAATGGATCCGGAATTACCACCGAAGACCTGTCTGGAAATGAATGACCTGGATAGTTCGACAGCAGCAATGGTATTCACATTAATTACATCGAGAAGTGTTTGGTTACTTAATGTTTTTAATGGTGATATATAAGGTATTCCGGCTATATGTGCAAAACCGTCCAGTTTACCGAAACGGTTTGCCAGGTCTATCATCCAATCTTTTATACAATCGGTTTTCCTGAAATCAAATTCAATTTTGTCTACATTTTTTTTACATTGGGTGGCTGTTTCATTCAGGGTTGAAGCATTGATATCAGCGAGAATCAGATCCGCCCCCAATCCTGAAAGAACAATCGCTGTGGCTCTTCCAATTCCTGAAGCAGCCCCCGTTACCAAAAATTTCTTATTCTTTAGCAGAAACGGGTTATTTTCAATGTCCATCTGATTATCCTCCGTTTTTATTTTTTATTAAAGTTTTTAATCCTTCAACCGTAACTGCATCATTGATTTCCCTGGCTGAAAGAGTGACCTTAAATTTTTCATCACAAAAAGCAATAATAGAAAGGATTGTTAAAGAATCCCATGCCTCAAAATCCTTAAGATTATCCTGATCAGAAACGACATCAACCTCGAGAAGTTCTGCCAAGTCAATGTTAAAATCCTTCATAGCGTCTTGTATTATTAATATTCGATTATTTTACAAAAGTCAAGCATTCCGATATCCATTATGATGGATCCCCAGGTCAGGCCAACTCCATATCCTGCCATGCATATCCTGTATGAATTATCACACAATTCACGGCCCAGGTTGTGGGTGATTGTTGTCGGGATGGTTGCGCCGCTCGAATTCCCAAAGTTTTCAACGATGTTGCTGGGCAATTTGGTATGGGGGACTCCTAATTTATCAGCAAGTTTCTGAAGCATGAATTTGTTTGGCTGATGAAACATATAGTAATCAACAGCTTCCTTTTCGCAGCCGGCAAAGTCCATTAATTCTTCAATCAGGGGAGGGACTGAGGTTTGCACAAAATTAAAAACTTCATCACCTTTCATTACCAGATGATCTTTCCCTCTGAAATTCCCGTTAATGTCCTCTTCCATAACGGCTGTTTCAATGGAAGAGGGCAGCCTGAAACCGCCTGCCGGTATCATAAGGGCGTCCGCCCGGGAACCATCTACCTTGATATTCCCAAAAATCTGATTGCCGGTATCCCCCTTTTCAATGATGGTCACGGAGGCTGCATCGCCGATGAGCGGATTACTGTTACGATCTCTCTTTGATACTTTATTGCTTAAGATATCGGCATTAAGCAATATAACTTTATTAACAGAATCCTGTTCCAACAATAAAAACGATTGAAAAAGGCCTATGATATAACCCGCACAGCCCTGATTGATATCGAAACAGATCATATCCTGCTTTAATCCGAAATGACCTTGAATAAGATAACTTGTCGGAGGCATGAAATAGTCGGGCGACTGAGTTACTAACACGAGTGCATCGATCTCATCTTTTTTCAGAAGGTTGTTGTTGAAAAGGTGATCAAGAGCGCAGATACATAAATCAGATACACAGGTTCCTGCTTCAACGATCCGGTGTGTATTGTAGCCCATGGCAAGCTTCAGCTTCATCGACTTGGCAATGGAGAAATTATAATTCTCCATTTCATCTTCGAACTTAACCTGGTTTTTTGGTAATACTGTAAGGATTCCCCTTATCCTTTTATTCGAAAAAGTAAAGTTCATTATTTTCCTCCGTTTTTTATGACAAGGTTCTTAATGGATTCAACGCTGTCGAAGTTCTCCGGCAGGATATCGGTTCCATCAATCGAAATTCCGTAATATCTGTCAAGTTCTGTGACTAAATTGATGATATCAAATGAATCCAGTAAACCTTGGTTAATAAAATCAGATGTGGCAGAAAAATCAAATTCAGGACGTAATGCTGACAGAATATCAATGATTATTTTCTCCATAATGTATTTCTTTATTCGTATAAATATTATCAATCAGATTTTCAGGTAAAAAACCATAATGACGGTATCGTTTGATGGCATTTTCGTTTGATGAGATTACCCAGAAAAGTTGCCTGCGTGTTTTGGCGCATCTTCTGAAAAATTCCTGAATCAGAATCGATCCGATCTTCAATTCGCGATACTCGGGATGGACAAACCAGTAACGAAGATATGAGGTATAGCCGATGATCTCATAGATCAGAAATCCATGAATACGTTGTTCCCCGCAAAAAACAAGGACCTGACCGGAATTTATCCAGGATTCGATTTCGGGCAGCAAAGGAAGGTTTTCAGCAAGAGGATCGAAAAATTCGTGCAATAAACGATTAATTTCATTAAGGTCTCCTGTAGTAGCTTCTTTCAGGCCTGTCTTCCTGACGGGAACTTCAGTACCGGAATCTGTCAGAAGCCTGCTCATCCTTACAAGTTTTGTATACGGGGTAAAGCCTGCCGAATGAAACACTTCACCATTTTTGAACGCCTCTTTTTCATTCCCTATAACATCAACTGAGAAAATGGTTTCCGGATATTGTTTCAGAAGTAGTTTCAATCCGCTATATAAATCGAATGCGGCGGTTGAAATATAATAGAGGTGATAAAAACCATCATCTTTTCTGAGAAGGAAAGTGACTCCTCCGCATGATTCGGTGAAGAATAACTCATAATCACACCACAATTCGGCCTTGGCAGGATCGGGATAATAGTTTGTCAGAAATCCTTTATTCAGTTTCCTGATTTCATTTATCAGGGTTTGAACCTCTTTGAAACCGGCTAATTTATTCATCCTTTTTTACCAATAAATTCAAAGCAAACCTGTCAATTTTCCCATTGGTATTTCTGGGAAGAGCTTCCATTTTCTTAAAGCCACCCGGAATCATATACTTTGGTAAGACTGTGGAAAGAGCTTTACGTATTTCGGCAAATGAGATATTTTCAACCGATTCATAAATTAAAACAAGTTCCTTCCTGGTATAATCATATACAACGCAACCGTTGTCAATAATTTTTAATGAATTAATAAGAATGTGTTCGATTTCACCCATCTCAATGCGGTAACCGAGATGTTTGATCTGGGTATCTTTTCTTCCTTTAAAAATCAATTCTCCCCTTTCATTTTTGAGGACGAGATCGCCTGTACGATAAATAATTTCCGGATAGCTTTTATTTAAAGGATTTTGGATAAAAGCCAGTGAGGTTTTTTCGGGGTCGTTATAATATCCCATGGCCAGCGAAGTTCCCCTGACACACAATTCGGCAACTTCGTCAGGCCGAGCTTCTCCATTCTCTTCATTCAGCAGTATTATATCTGTATTGCGGCATGGAAATCCGATCGGTATTTGCTCCCCGTCATCCAGTTCGCGGTCGATTGTAAAATAGGTGCAATCAAGCGTGATTTCAATTGGTCCGTAAAGGTTTGTAAAAGTCACACCCGGTAATTGATTGTGCCAGTAATTATACTGTTTTGTCGGGAAAACTTCACCGGCGAAAAAAACTTTTGAGATGGAGGTAAGGTCATATTTGCTTAAAAGATCCATATTCGCAATGTTGACCATTATTGTAGGTACCCAGAAAAGCAAGGTCGCTCTTTGTTCGCTTAAAAGTTTGATTATGGTGACAGGGAAAGCAGCCATCTGATCTTGAATAAGCAATATCGTGGCACTTTTAGCCATCAGAAGACACAATTCAAAACAATAAATATCGAATACCACCGGTGAAAGAGATCCAATGATTTCATCTTCATGGATGTTCAAGCGGTCAATCGCCCATTCCGTGAAATCAATGAAACTCCTGTGGTTAAGAACAACACCCTTTGGTGTCCCGGTTGAACCGGAAGTATTTATGATGCAAAATGGATCGGTATCAATTATAGAATCCAGCCTTATGCAAAGATCCTTATCCGTTAACCCTCCTTCATGTGTTTCTGACTTTTCTATATCTATACATAATAATTCCGGAGCACAGATGTGTTTAATTTTATTATAATTGAAATGGTCTGAGATTATTACTGAGGGTTGGATTTTATCAAGGATTTTTTGAACTCGGGCAATCGGAGTATTGACATCAAGATTCATAAAAATATTCCCGGAATAGATGATTGCGATATCTGAGGCAATAAGCTCAATGCTCTTCGGCAGATATACAGCAACCGGGCGGTTGAAAACGGGGCATGAAGCGACAATTCTGTTTGCAATTAATATTGAGGTGGATTTCAAATCAGAAAAGGAAACTGACCTTTGCCTATCAATAACAGCTGTTTTCCAAGGTTTCTCTTCACACGTTTTTTGGAAGTATTCAAGAATATTTATTTGCATCATATGCCGGACGAAACATGTTAAAAGATCAAATATTAAAGGTACTTCTTTTTTACAATATAATGAGGACGCTTTCTTACCTCATCATAAATTCTCCAAATGTACTCCCCGATGATGCCAAGCATCAACATTATAAGTCCTCCGATTATCAAAATCAGCACCATTATTGGCGTCCACCCCTGAAATGGGCCGGTTTTCAGGAATAACCTTCCATAGGTAATCAGAATTGCATACAAAAAACCGATAAGGGATGTTATCATTCCAATGAGGCTCATCATCCTGATTGGGATATAAGAAGTGTTCAGTACTCCGTCAATGAAGTATTTTATTTTTTTACTGAGCGTCCATTGTGATTTCCCTATGGTCCTTTTCTGCCGGTGATATGGCAAATATTTTATTCCATATCCAATCCAGAGAATATCTCCCTGAAAAAACCTGTTTTTCTCATCGAATTTATTTAATTCATCCATGGCAACACGGTCAAGCAGAACGAAATCAAACCCGCCTTTTGGCATTTTCTTATTGGCGTACCTGATGAGGGAGTAAAAAAACTTCGATGTCAATGCTGCAAATAATCCATCCTCCCTGTTATCGCGATGACAAATAATTATTTCGTTTCCCTTCTGCCACTCGACGACCATATTGGTTATAATCTCAATAGGCTCCTGGAGATCGGCCGACATCATTACCACTGCATCTCCGGTCACTTCTTTTAATCCCGCAATTGACGCTGTTACTTGTCCGAAATTCCTCGAAAAAGTCAATATCTTGACATTTTCCTGGTTGTTCTTCTTTATTTCCAGCAATTCCTCAAGTGAGCGATCATCGGAGCCATCATCCACAAAAACAAATTCAAAGGAATAATCGGTCAATGTTGATGAGAACAATTCCGCAATCTTTTCATACGTCAGTTTAAGAGATCCTTCATTCCGGTAAACCGGAATAAGGAATGAAATTTTACGCATAGAGTAAACTTTTTTTGACTTGATTATTTTATTTCTTTCGGAGCCCTGCTATTAATTCACAAATCCGTTTTACAACCTCTTTCTCCAAGTCAGGGTATATCGGTAGGCATAAAACCCGGTTTGAAACATCCTCAGCACAAGGAAGGTTTTCCGCAGCAGCTGATTTCAACCCCTTGTATATCGGGAAATGGCTGATTAAAGGATAAAAATATCTTCTTCCATATATTTTATGCGTTTTTAATCCATCATAAACGGCATCCCGGGTGGTCCCAAACTTTTCTGAATCTATCAGAATTGGAAAATATGAATAACAATGCTTGACCCCGGGTATGTCCTCAAGGTAAGTAATCCCATCAATCCCACTGAGTTCCTGACGATACTGAATTGCGATCTCTTTCCGCTTATTAATGGCCTGATCCGTGTATTTTAACTGAAGTAAACCCATTGCGGCCTGGACCTCATTCATTTTAGCATTAATACCCGGAGCAACAATGGTTACCTCTCCGGCAAAACCAAAATTCTTTAAATAGTCGATTCGATTCTTGGTGGCTTCATCATGGCATACAATCGCACCTCCTTCAAAAGTATTGTAAACTTTCGTAGCATGGAAACTCATAACAGAAAGATCCCCATATTCCAGCACCGGAACCCCGTTAAGGCTGACGCCAAAAGTATGACAGGCATCATATATCACCTTCAATCCATAAGTATCTGCAATTTTTTTAATCGAATTGACATCGCAGGGATTACCATAAACATGAACAGGTAATATTGCCGTCGTTTGAGGGGTAATGGCGGCTTCAATTTTCGTCGGATCTATGTTAAATGTGCCTGGTTCAATGTCGACAAAGACCGGTTTGATGTTATTCCACCAAAGTGCATGAGTCGTTGCAACAAAACTGTATGGTGTGGTAATAACCTCTCCGGTAATACGCAATTCCTGTAAGGCAGTGATCAATGCAAGCGTCCCGTTGGCAAATAAAGAAATATATTTTACTCCTAAATATTCGCATAAAGCTTTTTCAAGTTCATGATGAAATTTTCCATCATTGGTCAGCCACCTGCTTTCCCAAATTTCCTTAAGATATTTATTAAACTCCTCTAGCGGGGGTAAAAAAGGTCGTGTTACAAAAACTGGTTCCATGTATTTATTATCAAACTTGATCGTTTTATGTCTTCTTTATCTTTTTAATGAATATCAGATACCTGATCTGTGACATTGTCAATAATAAGCCCCGCGAATCAGCATTCATAAAACTCTGTTTTCAAAAACTCCGCTATCTGCCCTTGACAGACCTCCTTGATGTTCTCTTTTCCCTGACAAGCCTTCATGAACCTGATGATCGCTTCAAGGGTGGCTTCCAGATCCCAGCGCGGATGCCAGTCTAGCCTCGCCTTTGCCTTCGAGCAATCCAGTTTCAGGTAGGTTGCTTCATGCGGTTGCGGACTTTTATCGATTCCCCAGGTGGCGTCCTTTCCCCACTTGCTGCATAAGGCATCGACGATCCACCGCACCGGCTTCGCATCGGTATCGTCGGGACCGAAATTCCAGGCTTCTGCAAACGCCGGTCCATCGCTGAAAAGCCGCTCTGCCAACAACAGGTAGCCCGTAAGCGGCTCCAGTACGAATTGCCATGGACGAATCGCTTCCGGACTCCGGATGATGATCCTTTCACCCTTCATGATCGCCCTTACAAAATCGGGAATAAGCCGGTCGGCCGCCCAGTCACCGCCACCGATTACATTGCCGGCACGCGCCGTCGCCAGCGCTACCCGGTGTTTCGGATGATCGGCCGGATTAAAAAATGAGGCCCGGTAAGCCGCACTAACGATCTCCGAACAGGCCTTGCTGCTTGAATACGGATCGTACCCGCCCATCGGCTCGTTCTCACGGTACGGCCACAACCATTCCTTGTTCTCGTAACATTTGTCGGTGGTGACGTTGACAACCGCCCGGGTCTGCCCGGTCTGTCTGATAGCTTCCAGAAGGTTCACCGTCCCCATGATGTTTACCTCATACGTGTAGACCGGCTCCATGTAGGATGCACGAACAATCGGCTGGGCTGCCATGTGAATGACGATATCAGGGTCGGCATTACGGAATGCTTTCTGAAGTTTTCCGGCATCCCTGATATCACCTATGGAGGAATGCACAACATCCTTCAGGTTGCATAATTCGAAAAGACTGGGATTTGTCGGAGGATCGAGGGCATAGCCAAAAACTTCGGCTCCCAGTTGATCCAGCAACAGGCAAAGCCATGCTCCCTTGAACCCGGTATGACCGGTAAGAAAAACGCGTTTGCCATTCCAAAAATCTTTACACGGTATTGTTGATTTCATCACTTTTTTTCGCTTTTATCCGACAAATTAGTCCTTTTTGACCATCCATCTCTTACTCCCATATCTTCCATGCCGCTTTGGCACTGTTCCACATCTCCTCCAGTTCGATCTTCTCACGAAGGGTATCCATGGGCTTCCAAAAACCGGTGTGCTTAAATGCCACCAGTTCCCCGCGTGCGGCGATCTCCTCCAAAGGCTTACGCTCCCAGATCGTATGGTCGTCATCGATGAAATCGATCACCCCGGGCTCACAAACAAAAAATCCGCCGTTGATCCAGGCACCGTCACCCTTGGGCTTCTCCTGAAAGGCAAATACCTTCACCGCATCCTGCTCATCAAACTTGATCGCCCCGAACCTTCCGCTGGGCTGGACCACCGTGACGGTGGCCATTTTTTTCTGACTGCGGTGGAACTCCAGTAACGACGCTATGTTCACATTCCCCAACCCGTCGCCGTAGGTAAGAAAAAAGGTGCCGTCCAGATATTTCCGGATACGCCGGATACGTCCGCCGGTCATGGTGTTCAACCCTGTATCGACCAGCGTGACTTTCCAGGGCTCAGCCGCCGTCTTGTGTATTTCGATCTTGTTTTCGGCCAGATCGATGGTCACATCCGACTGGTGCATAAAATAATTGGCAAAATACTCCTTGATGAGGTACCCTTTGTACCCGCAACAGATGATGAAATCGTTGAACCCATAGTGGGAGTAAGTCTTCATGATGTGCCAAAGGATCGGCTTTCCTCCGATCTCGATCATGGGCTTGGGTCTCAGGTCGGTCTCCTCACTTAACCGGGTGCCCAGTCCGCCTGCTAAAATGACAACTTTCATAGGTCGTTTTTAATAATTGCTGATTTGTACCATCCTTACAGGATTGCAGGAGCGATTCTGTTCAGATGCAGTTATGCTGAGCGTCTGAGTCGTTGTTGATATACAACCCCAAACAGCCGAAGTATTTTATCTCCCCTCGTGGAAGAGGACCGTTGCGATGGTCTTGAGGGCAATCGACAGGTCGAGCGAAAAGGAACGGTGTTTCAAATAATACAGGTCGTGCTGAAGCTTCTCCATGGTGTCGGTCATCGACGGTGAATGATAGCTTCCCGAAATCTGATCCCAGCCGGTGAGTCCGGGCTTGATCAGCAACCGCGTCTTGTAAAAGGGGATGTTGCGTTCAAGTTCCGTGATGATTTCAGGCCGCTCGGGACGCGGTCCGATAAAACTCATCTCCCCCTTCAGGATGTTTAGCACCTGCGGGATCTCGTCAAGCCGGCTCCCCCGTAAAAAACGTCCCACCCCGGTGATCCGCCGGTCTTTCTTTTCGGTGGGTGCGCCGTCGTTGTCGGTAATCCGCATGGTGCGGAACTTGACCATCACGTATTCCTTTTCATTTTTTCCGACCCTCACCTGCCTGAAGAATACCGGTCCCCTGCTGGTCGACTTTATGGCAATGCCGATGAGGAACCACAACGGAAGGGTTGCAACGAAAATTAAACAGGCCAGGATCACATCGAGAACCCGTTTCACCCGGTGATAAGTGTTCTTTTGCCCCTCCTTCAGATTCTCTAAAAACCAGTTCTGCCCGATGGCCTCCACCGGTATCTTCCCGGTAACCATCTCGTAAAAATCGGGATAGTTGTAAAAATCGATGTTGAATGGAAGACAACTGAATAAGGCATTCTCCATCCGGTCGCTCTCCCCGAAGTTGTCGCACACCACAATGGTCTTGATCTTATGGTCGGAAATCGCGACGACCAGATCATCCAGCTTGGTGGGATCGCTGAAGATCAGGGCCGGACTGTAAGCGCTCCCGGGATTCTTCTTCAACTCCGAAACCAGGTTGTCGCTGAACTTATTGGAGCCAATGATGGCCAGGTTGACAGGCGGGATTACCTGCATCAGGAATGCCTGGTACCCCAGCCGCCATAAAAAAAAGAGGATGGTGAAGGCGGCAATGAAAATGGCCAGATTGGTCTTGGGTGTCACCGCCGGTACAACCAGGTAAAAGTAAATGACCGAAAGGGCAATGCTGACCAGGAAGGCGTTGAGCCCGAGTCTGACAAACCGCATATCGCTTGCCTTCAGGTTCAGATCATAAAGATTGATGATGTAAAAAACCATGATCCAGATGACAAATACGATGGCAAAATCGGGCCAGTGCTGCAGGAAAATAGCCATTACATCCCCACCGGGATAGCGTAACAGAACGGTAAGAAGCAAGGCGAGGTGCAGGAACACCACGTCGCCTCCCATCAGGAGGATTTTTTTTACCATTTTACCCATGGTTCATCATTGTTGAAATCCCTTATGCTACCGTCAAAGCCCGTGCACAGCTTCGCCACTCCGGTCACAGGGCCGGCGATTTGGAAAGGTTCAAAGGTAGTTTTTTTTTAAAAACGGAGGACGGGAACTTGTCGGAAGAAGAGAGAATGGACAATGGATAATTGACAATGGACAATTGAAAATGGACAATGGAAAATGGACAATGGACAATTGAAAATTGATAATTGATAATGGAAAATGGAAAATTGACAATGGAAAACGGAAAATTCAATCAATCATTCAATCATTCAGTCAATCAGTAAATCAGTAAATCAGTAAATTTTTTCCCAGGTTTCTCCGGAGTTTGTATTTTTGAGAGAAATTTTGGGGGATGCGATACCGGATTACAGGGTGGGTCTTTTTTTGCGTGTTGCTTGCGGCTTTTGCGGTTCGCGGTCAGAAACCGGTCGATCCGAACCTCATCCGGGAGCATTACCGGAGTGGTACCGAATTTCTTAAAAAAGGGGAATACAAAAAGGCGATCCTCGAATATACCCGCGTCATCTATGCACAACCCCGCTTTCAGGAGGCTTACTACAACCGCGGCATCGCCTATGCCGGACTCAAACAGTACTACGCCGCCATCGCCGAATTCTCTTCCGCCATCTGCCTCGACATCCATTTTGCCGATGCCTACAACATCCGCGGGTACTACCGGAGTCTGCTGGGAAAATACAAGGAGGCGATTCCCGACTTTGACCGGGCCATAGCCCTTAATTCAGCTTACGCCTACGCTTATAACAACCGGGGATACGCCAAATTCAAACTAAAACGATACCGCGAAGCGCTGGCCGACTTTGACAAATCGATCGACAAAAACCCTAGAAACAGCTTTGCCTTTGTCAACCGCGGAAACTGTTACAAACAACTGGGAAATGAGGAACTGGCCTGCTTCAACTGGATCAAAGCCCTGAATTTAGGAAACAAAGAGGCCGCCGAAATCCTTAAAACCAACTGCAAATGATTGATTGACTGATTGACTGAATGACTGAATGATTGATTGATTGAAAATGTGCTGATGTGCTAATGTGAAAATTTGAGGATTTGGGGATTTGAGAATTTGAGAATTTGAGAATTTGAGAATGTGAAAATTGATTTACGAATGAAAAATTGAGAATTTGAGCTTTGAACTTTTTTCCCTATTGCCTATTGCCTAATGCCTGATTTGAGCTTTGAGCTTTGAGCTTTGAGCCCGAAACCCTTATACAGTCGGCCACTTCGACTACGCTCAGCGCCCGGTTTTGTCCGCCAGTTCCGGTACTTTTTTGATCGCGCGATCGCGATACAAGGCATATTTCCTGAGATCTCCCTGTTGTAAATAATATCCGGCCAGGGTATACTCCGGATCGGCGCGCTTCAATGCCGCTCTGTGTTTCAGCTCAGTTTGTTTTTGCAGGTAATTGGGGCGGTCATCCCCGTTCACTTTCAAATAATTCTCCAGCCCGGGACCCAGACTGTCAAATGCTGCACAGTATTGGTCTATCAACACTACTGCTTCCTCGTACTGCTCCCTCGATTCGAGCATGTTGATCAGGTTGTTGAGGTTATCCTTAAAAAAGGGCTTGATGGCGAATACCTCCCGCCCATACCGGATGGCCGCATCGTCGTTTTTTTTCAACTGGTATGCCTGACTGAGTAAAAACTCCCTGCGCGTGTCCCAGGGACTGCTCTGGTCCGGCTGCAAAATTCCGATGGCGCCGGTGAAATCGTTCTCGCTGATCAGGTACCGTGCCTTGATCGCCGCGATGGGTTCACCTTCCACCGAAATGGTCGGGATGGCCGGGAAACCCCTAAGGAAAACCGTCGAGGGTGATTTTAATTCCTTGTTTGCAACCTCGAAAATATAGAGCGACTGCAGCTGCAACGACTTTATGTTCCGGTACAGGATCCAAAGCGATGCGAGGATCAACAGGAACCAGAGGAAGACGAAACCCTGTTTGGGATTAATCGCAACCGCTCTTTCCCGGAACCGGGCGGGCAGGGGCAGCGGAACCGTCACTTTTTTATGGAGGAGGGTGTTCCCCGGGAGCCGGTGGAAGAGGCTGGTCAGCCGTTGTGACCATTTTCCGGCCGGCGTAAAGGCAATGGCTGATCCCATAAAAAGGATCCACAGGGACTGGATTTCGGGACGGTCGTGCGGAAAGTTGAAGAATGCATCCACCGAATAACACAGCATCCCGAATGCCGGAAGAAACAACAACCTGTTCGAGAACGCCTCCCCTTCGCCCTTGAACAACGACCGGGCAAAGACTACGCCGGGAAGAAGGATCAGCACCAGGTAGATCACACCGCCCGTGATACCGGTCTGTGCCGTCATTTCTATGAAATCGTTGTGATTGTGATAATAATAAACATAGGTGGGTGTTACCCGGTTTTCATCCTTTAACACCCTGATTTTCCAATTTCCCAATCCTACGCCCATCAGCGGTTCTTCGCGGATCAGCATAGCCGATCTTGCCCAGCTTGCGATGCGGGTCCCTGATGAAATATCGGTACGGATGGTTGCCAACCGGGCTACGATCTGTTCCTTCAGGTTGAACCGGCTCACCCCGGGAAAAAACTTTCCGAGTACCAGCCATCCCGCGAAAAAAATGATCAAAGCCGCCATCAGGATGGAAGAACCAACCACGGCCGTTCTCCATTTGATCCTTTTCGTAATCAGCCTCAGCAATAAAAAAAGCAGATATGCAACAATTACGATCAGTATCCCGATGTAAAAAGCCCTGGCGCCGAGCAGGGCCAATGCAATAATGGCCACGAAGATCACCAAAAGGCCCAGAAACCTGATCCACCGTTTTTTAAAAGTGATCAGCCACAAGGTAAACGGGATCTTTACAAACAAGGCCGATGCAAGAATGTTTTTGTTCGAGTAACCAGCCGAAATACTGTTCACGTAATACTGGTAAAGGCTGAAAAAGTCGGGATGTTCAACGGATAGTTTCCGGATCTCAAGGAACACCATCACCGCATCGAACAGGAGCAGGAGGGACATCACGACCGACAGGAGGTACAAATTTTCCTGATCCTGTCGGAATATCGTCGCCACGATCACGACGGAATTGAAGACGGTGAAAAACTTTACAAAGGTGAGAATGAATTCAGCCTGATTCCAGGCCTTGAAATAGGTGAGCAGCGAGATTGCCATGAAAAGGCCATATACCAAGCCGATCCGGTTGCCGAAAAAAACTTTTAACAAATCAGATTTTGGCCTGAAGTCTTTCCTGAGAGCGAAAAAGAAGAATACCGCCAGGTTAAGGAGACCCAGCGTGAAAAATTTGGGTCCGGCCGAATCAACCGCGTGCCATCGGGGCGTAAGCACAGTAATCAGGCCATACGCGAGCAGCAGGATCGGATTTACAAAACGGGAGAACTGTATACGTTTCAGGGAGTTAAAGATCAAAGTTCAAAGATCAAATCAGGCATTAGGAATTGGCCATTAGCCATTAGGGCAAAAAATGCAATAATTAAAAAATTGCTTATCTCCTTTGAGCAAGTTGATGTTTTCAGGGGCGGGGAGGGGTCATTTTATCAGCCGCCGCCGGTTGCAGTTTTTGATACTTGCTTAAAGGGGATAAGTAATCCTCAAATCCTCAAATTTTCACATTAGCACATCAGCACATTTTCAAACACTCAGTCAATCAGTCATTCAATCATTCAGTCAATCAATCATTCGTAAATCGTAAATCAACTCGTCCGCTTGATTTCCAATGCTTTGCGTTCGCGTTCGATGTCTAAGTCGAGGGTGCGGTAAATGCTGTTGTTGCTGATGTATTCGGGGATAAATTGTTTCAGCAGGCGAACCACGGCACGGCGGTCGCCATTTCGGACGGGTTCGGTCATATACCCGACCATCCGGCTGACCTCATCAAAGGCGTAGTCACGAACCTTCGCCTTCATGATCTTGGGATGGTGGGTCGGAAGGGTACGCTCTTTATCATTTAAAAGCTCCTCATAAAGCTTTTCACCCGGCCTGAGGCCGCTGTACACAATCTTGATCTCCCGGTCGGGGGTGTAACCGCTCAACCGGATCATGTTGCGCGCCAGGTCGACGATCTTAACAGGCTGTCCCATGTCGAAAATGAAGATCTCCCCGCCTGATCCCATGGCGCCGGCTTCGAACACAAGCTGACAGGCTTCGGGGATCGTCATAAAATATCTTGTGATTTCGGGATGGGTCACGGTGACCGGTCCTCCCGCCTGGATCTGTTTGTTGAAGGTGCGGGTTACCGAACCATTGGAGCCCAGGACATTCCCGAAACGCGTGGTGATAAAAGCCGTTTTATTTCCGGGATTATGGTTGAGGCTCTGGATATAAATTTCGGCCAGCCTTTTGGTTGCCCCCATGATGCTGGTAGGATTCACGGCCTTATCGGTCGACACCATCACGAATTTTTCCACGCCGTTTTCCGAGGCGGCATCGGCCAGGTTACAGGTCCCGAAAACGTTGACGCGAATCGCCTCCAGCGGATGGGCCTCCATGAGCGGCACATGTTTATAGGCAGCGGCATGATATACGAGGTGTGGCTTTTCTTCCGCCATCAGGAGTTTTACCCGGTCATTATTGCTTACATCTGCAACGATATAGCGCAGCGATATTTTCTGAAAATAGGACCGCGACTCGAGCGTTTGTAATACTTCCATCAATTCCTGCTCCAGCTCAAAAAGCGGCGTTTCGGCCTGGTCGACCAACACCAGCCGCGACGGGTTGAAATGAAGCAACTGGCGCGACAACTCCTGCCCGATACTGCCTGCGGCGCCTGTCACCAGCACCGATTTCCCAAAGACCTCCCGCAGAACTGCCTGGTTTTCGAGCCGGATGGGATCGCGCTGCAGCAGATCCTCAATATTCACCTTACGGATTTGATGCAGGTTCAGCTCCCCGTTGATCCAGGCTTCAACCGGCGGCACGCTTTTAATGGCGACGTTGAGATCGAGTAACCGTTCATAGATCCCGGTCTTCCGGTCCTCCGAAATATTCGGCATGGCCAGGATGATTTCCCCGACCGATCTTTTTTCCAGAAATTCCCGGGTCACCGATTCCGGATTGATGATCGGGATGCCCTGTACCGACTTCCCTATTTTACCGGGATGATCATCCATGAATCCCATCACTTTGTAAGGAGATGAAGGTGAACCGGTCAGGGTCTGCAACACGCTGATCCCCTCTTTTCCTGCCCCGTAAACCAGTACATGGATCCGGTTAAGTTTTTCCTGCACGGTAAGGTTATAATAGGCCAGCTTGATGAACATCCTGAAGAATAACAACAGAAAAAGCGAGATGGGATAAAAGATCAGCAATACCGAATTGGGTACCAGCATCCAGTACTCCACGCCGCCGATCACCACCCGTTTATTCATATGGTCAAAAAGGAAAAGCCCGTAATTGATGGTCGCAAGCAGGATTATGGTAAGGGTTCCTACCTTGATGATGTTGAAGATATCCTTTTGACTCGTATGCCGTATGAGCCCCTTGTGCGAACCGGTGATCAGGATGGATATAACCCCGATCACGGCCAGCATGAGCATTTGCATCCGGATATGGTAGATCGAAAGTTCCGACAGCACAAAATCAAACCGGAGCAGGTTGGCAATGATCAACGCGCATTCCACCAGGAACACATCAATGACCAGCACGATCCACCGGGAGAGGATGAGGTTTGAATGGCGGAGAAAAAACTTTTTAATCAAGGATCAGTCGTTATTACAAAGAAGGGCACAAAGATACAGCAAAGGAACAGCAAATGCAATAAAAAAATCACCCGGCCGAACAATACAACATCATAACGTGGCGGTTGCCAGGTACATCCATTCCGTTCAAACCGGGAAAGGCTAGGAGGCAGGTTTTGGGTCTGATTTTGCTTTTAACACCAGGTAGGAAGCCAGGGCGCCGGCAATCAGGATCCCGGCAACCACCATGGCTGTACATGCTGATGCATACGCGATGAGCACCAGGATGAGGCTGTTGACCGCCAGTTGGATGGCAACATATCCTGCGGCGATCTTTATTTGCGAAAAGCCGCCTTCATTCGCCAAAATCTGATAAAGATGCTTCCGGTGCGGTTTTACGATGTTCTCCCCCAGCCTGATCCGGCACAGGATGGTCATGGAACAGTCGATGCCGAATAGCAGGAGGAAACAGAGGTAAAGTACATTTCCCGAATCGAGGATCAGTTTTGAAAAGAGGAAGACAAAAAGCAGGGAGATGGCAACCGGACCTACATCGCCGGCAAAACAACGCGCCCGGGTTCTGAAGTTATAGAAACCAAATACCAGCAGGGGAATGGCTGCGACATACAAAATCTCATTCCCGATGAACCTGAAGGTATGGTTGTTGACAAACCAAAGGGTCGCCAGGGTTCCGAGGCTGTACATGCCCATCATCCCGTTGATCCCGTCCATGAAATTGAAGGCGTTGATGATCCCGAGGGCCAGGAAACCGGCGATGGCCAGCGCCCACCACGAAATTTCAGGGCATCCGAGCTGCAGGTAAATGAACGGAAGGACGAGAAGCTGGGTGAGAAACCTTACCCATCGCATCATGTGAGAGAGGTCGTCGAGAAAACTGATCAGACTGAGCGCTAAAAGTCCGGTAAAAAACCAGGGATATTGGAAGCCCGACCATACAAACCACAATCCCAACCCTGCAGGGAAGAGGATCCCCGCCCCGCGGATCACGGGTTTCGCATGAGAGCTGCGATCAACGGGCAGGTCGAGGATGCCGAACCGCCTCGAAAACATGAAATAAAGATGGATCAACGCGATCAGCAGGAGAAAATATATGAGCCAGAACACTTAATTAGAAATATTTACGATTGCCATGATTAAAAAATTGAGGATTTTTAAACTGCTTATCCCCTTTAAGCAAGTTTTTGTTTTCGAGGCGGGTTTATGACCCCTCCCCGCCCTCCCCTTCAAGGGGAGGGAGACCCTTTGCCAGATATTGAAGGAAATTCGGGGGGCTTATGACCTCACCCCGGCCCTCTCCTTGAAGGAGAGGGAGACCCTTTGCCAGATATTGAAGGAAATTCGGGGGGCTTATGACCTCACCCCGGCCCTCTCCTTGAAGGAGAGGGAGACCCTTTGCCAGATATTGATACTTATTCAAAGAAGATAAGCGGTATTTTTAATTTTTTCTCTATTGCCTAATGCCTGATTTGAACTTTGAGCTTTGAACTTTGAGCTTACGTTGCTTTATTCCGGTTTGTTACGGGGGAAAAGATACATGTACTGAAATATCTTGATCGCGTACTTCAGCGTGAGCAGCGGCAGGTTGGTATAAATTCCGTTCTCCCTGCAGGCGCGCACAATTTCCCGGTTTAAAATGAGGGTGCTGTGAAGCGATTTGGTGCTGCGACCACCCGTCCGCATCCTTACCAGGTCGACCGGCAGGTACTTGTAAACAGCCCGGTGGGTATACAGGAACCGGATGATCAGCTCGTAGTCGGCCGCGATCCGGTAATCGGTTTTATAACAGCCATACCGGTCGAACAATTCCCGCCTGACGAAAAAGGTCGGATGGGGCGGCATGAATCCATACCGGAGCTGCCAGGGACTGAAGAACCTGCCCGAAACGTACCGGACCGTCTGATCCCAATCGGGAGGGTTGACAAAATGGATGTCGCTGAAAGTCGCGTCGGTATTGACTTTTGCAAAGGTTTCGGCCACCTTTTCAAGCGACCGTTTGCTGGTATAAACATCATCGGCATTCAACATTCCTACGATGTCGCCCGTGGCCAGCTTAATCCCCTTGTTCATGGCATCATAAGGACCTTTATCGGGCTCCGTAAGGAAGATACTGATTCTTGACCCGTAGGTCTCAATGATTTCCCGGGTCCCGTCGGTCGAACCACCGTCGATGATGAGATACTCCACCTCCTTCCACGTCTGGTTCAAAACCGACTCGATCGTGGCTTTGATAGTGGCGGCCTGGTTCAGTACAACGGTGATGATGCTAAGTTTCACGTTTCAGAGTTTCAGGGTTTCAGAGTTTCAGGGTTTCAGAGTTTTACGTTTCGCGTTTCGGGTTTAAGATCAAAGTTCAAGGCTCAAAGTTCAAAGAAGGGATAAGATATTAGCGAATAGCAAAAAAATATTAAACTGCTTATACCCTTTAAGCAAGTTGATGTTTTCGGGGCGGGTTTATGACCCCTCCCCGCCCTCCCCTTCAAGGGGAGGGAGACCCTTTGCCAGATATTGAAGGAAAAATGATCATTGAAAAACATTTTTTTATAAGCCGCCGCCGGTTGCCGTTTTTGATACTTTCTCAAAGGAGATAAGCAGAAAATTCAAATCAGTAAATCAATCAATCCTTCATTCGTAAATCGTAAATCTTGGCAATCGTAAATCCTTTCTTCCAATTCTCCCTGCAAAGGTCTCAATTTTTCTTCAATAATCAGTCTTCTTTGATGATTTGGGTGACCGTTTCACAGTATCTTACGGGGCTGAAGTGTGCGATGGCATAATCAACATTTTGTTCCTGAATTGTTTTCAGTCGTTCGGGATCTTCGAGTAGGCTGATTACAGCTTCGGCAATGGCCCGTGCCGCGTGTGGTTCGACCAGGATCCCGTTTTGGGGTCCGATAATGGCGGGGATAAAATTATGCCGGGTGGCCACGATGGCGGTTCCCGTGCGCATGGCTTCGATCACGGAGACGGGAAGGGCTTCGGAGGGATGCCAGCCGGGCATCACGAATATCGCGGAATCCCTGAGCGAACCGATCTTCTCCTTGCCGGTCACCAATCCCATGTAACGCACGCGCCCCGGGTACCGTTCATTCAATACATTCAGCCTTCGTTGTACCTGGCCTGTGATCTCCTTCAATCCCATAGAGGCATCGGCCCAGAGCGCCCCGGCAATGACAAAATTTGCCGTTGGCCTCTTGCCAAGCACAAGTGGGATGGCATCGAGGAATTCGAGGATCCCCTTGCTGTGCATCAACGCGGAAAGATACAGGATCTGTTCCGGATGTGTTTCCGCCCCCTGAGCGGAGTCGTGGGGAGCGGAATCGATGGATACAGCGTTGGTGGGAGCGGAACCGGATGGCACGAAGTCGAAGGGAGCGTGTTCCAAACGCGTGACTGCCTCCGGAGCGGAGTCGATGGGTGTGGATCCGGAGGGCAGGTTAAGATCAAACGACTGGTCGTAACAATTTGGCACAACCCTTACTTTGACGTTGGGGAAATGGATAAACTCATCGCGCATCTCCTCCAGCAGCACGATCCCCGTGTCGATATTGCGGTAACCGTAACGGATCAGTGGCTTCAGGATCCCGCCGGTTTCGTAGAACGACCGGAAATTGGCCCCGTGGAGGTGGGCGATCATCCGCTTTCCCGTCCACCGGCCCAGGAAGAGCAGCGGCAGATCCTTCACGAAACCCATCCGGCTTCGGGAGGGGGTGAAATAGACGGTGTGAAAACGGTGAATGAGAAAGGCCCATAGCGTTGACCAGATAGTCCAAAGGGTGTTGGGCAACGGGGTTTTGAACCGCGTAATGTTGATCACAACCACCTCGCGGGGATCAAATGCGCTGACGACCGGCGTAAACATGGCCGATTGTCCGGTGTAAGGGGGAGGTAGTGAGCCGTAAAGAAGCGTTTTTTTCTTCAATATAAAGACATTATTTCACAGAGGGACACAGATCACTGAATCTTCAACCAGAATGTCAATCCGATATCCGCAATTTAAATGGATCTCCTTATTGACATTCTACCAAAATTCATATGACCTAACCCACGCCCTCTAATGCAGGGAGCTACTTTTATGCGCCTCTCCCAAAGTCTGTATGACCTCACCCCGGCCCTCTCCTTGCAGGAGAGGGAGACCCTTTACCTGTAGGAAAAAGGGAACATTTCAACTGATTCTGGAGGTTGCAACCTCCTCGATTCTCTTGAGGACGCTGTGCAGGTGATACCGGATTTCGTCATTTGAAAACCTCAGTATCATGATTCCAAAATCTTGCATCACTCCATCTCGTTGTTCATCATGTTGTTTCCGGTCGGGTCTCGAATGTATCGGACCATCAACTTCTATTACCAATCTTGCTTCATGACAATAGAAATCAGCAATATAATGGTTGATGGGATGTTGACGTCTGAATTTAAGACCTCCAAGTTTATTAGATCGCAGATGTTGCCAAAGAACCTTTTCACACGAAGTCAACTTTTTTCGTAATTCTTTGGCCAGACCTGCAATGGTCTGGTCTGCGAAGAATTGATAGGATGGTTCCCTGGTTTTTCGGATAGATGCCATGGTCAGTAATCTGTATGCCGTTATGTGGAATAAGTGGCCAAGGGTCTCCCTCTCCTGCAAGGAGAGGGCCGGGGTGAGGTTATATAGAACTTGGCAGAATGTGTATAAAGAGTATGTCTCTGTGCCTACTCTGTGAACCTCTGTGTAATCATCCTGCCAATACACGAACCTTAACTTCTCTTACCCCACATGAAAAACCTTACATGGCCGGGTGGCCAGAAGGGCTCAAAATGCCTTCTGTTAATGACCTGACCCCCGAATGAAAAATAATGCCGGTAGTCATCTTGGCTGAAAAGGCAGCGGTATCGTCGTTTTGCCACATCAATAACCGGTTGGCTGATCCCGTCCAGTCGCCCGAAAGGAAAAGCAAACCAATCCGTAATGATCCCCGTTTCTCTTCTGATCGCTTCCGCGCTTTCATCAATTTCCACTGCCAGTGCTTCCGGACTCAGACCGGTCAGCGGCCGGTGGTGCATCCCGTGAGAACCGATGATGTGTCCCTTCCGGTGCAATTCGTTCACCCGGGCCCAACTCATGGGAGCCTTGGGAATGGTGAGAAAGCCATCCCTCCTGAAAACCGACCGGTGTAAATGGTAGCGGTAGGTTTCGTCACCGTCGATAAATCCGGGCAGGATAAAGAAGGCGGCATTGATCCCGAACTCCTCGAGCACCGGGGCGATCCCGGTGTAATGCTCTTCGAAACCGTCGTCGAAGGTGAAGGCAACACAGGGTTCGGCCGGGAGGTCTCCTTTTGTGATCCGATCAACGGCTTCTTCTATGCGGATCAGCCGGCATTCCGGCACCAGGCTGTTCAGTAATCGCCGGAACACGGCAGGGTCACCTCCCTCACGCGCCAGAATATGGCCGTTCAGGATATGAATGCCCGGGGATGGTCCTGCTAATTTACCGGCAGCAGAAAGAAAGATATGACGAAGGAAGGATCTCAAGGTTCAAAAAAGGCAATAGGCATTAGGCAATAGGCAATAGGGAATAGAGAAAAAGCAATAATTCAAAATTCAAATCACTCATTCAATCAATCAGTCAGTCAATCAGTCATTCCGTCAATCAATCATTCAGTCAATTCTTTTTTGCCACGATCCCGATAATCACCGGGTATTCCGGATCAGGGTGATCGAGGAGCGCCGGATCGGGCAGGTCTTCCACTGCCAATCCTTCGAGCAGGGCTTTGGCTGCGGGCAAGTTGCCATAAACTTTAAGCACCACATTGTCTTTACCGAAGACCCGGTAGAACAACTTTTCGGCGGATTGGGCTGTAAACCTCCAGTAGTCGCCCCACCGGTCGCGATCATATGCCGATATCTGCGAAATGCCGGCTACCGTGGCCAGCAAAACGCCACCGGGTTTCAGGAGTCGATATGCTCCCTCCACCGCCTGTTGAACTTCAAAGATAAAATTAAAAGTCTGGGTACAGATAAAACAGGCATACCGCGATTCCGGCAGGGTACCGGGCCGGGTCAGGTCTCCCTGCAGCCTTCCCGGTGCGTTACCCTCTTCTACGTGGAGGATATGAAAAACCGGTTGTCCGGCAGGATCGGCAAACATCCTTGAATAGCGGTCTTCAGCCACTTCAAGCACATTTCCTTTGATAAAGTCCCGGTTTGACTCCAGGAACTTTTCAATATAATACCGGTCGATGGGTTGTCCGCGATCTATTCCAAACAGGCGGCTTACAGGTTCGGTCCGCAACGGATCATCAAAGGTCACCTTCCGGTAATGGCCGGTAGCGAGCTTGAGTTTCTTTAAGAGATCAAATGAGTTATTCATGAGATTTAATGCTCAAAATTTAACTCCTGGTGTTGCTGGTGTTACACAGAGGTACACTGAGGATCACAGAGGACCACAGAGAATTTTCCGTATCATCTCCGTGGTTCTCTGTATAAGAAAAAGGTTTCGCAATTCAGCGTTTCAGGGAACTAAACTTAACACCACTGCACCATTTCACCATGTCACCACTGCACCATTTCACCATGTCACCACTGCACCATTTCACCACTGCACCATATCACCATGTCACCATGTCACCATGGCCCCCGGGGGTTTCATGGCCTTTTGTATGACGATGCCAGGGGCTTTATCAGTTTTGCCTGGTCGAGCCAGTAGGCCGCGCTGTCAGCTTTCCCCATACCGGCATAGGCTTTCGACAGCCAGTACTCCCGCCGGCTGTCCCACGGACTGGAACGGTCGGGCAAGAGCAACGAAACCGCCTCCCGGTAACGTGTATCCCGCACCAGGTAGCGCCCTTTGACCACCGCAACCGGTTCACTGATGCTTGTCAGGTTCGGAATGCAGGAAAACCCTTCGATGACTAAACCCGACGGCAGCGCCATCCACCGATCCGCATCATCCTGCCGCACCAACTCCTCCATGCGCAACGACTGGAAATTCAACCAGAAAACAACCACAGAAAATATTAATACCATCATGGTCGCCCCATCCACAATCCACCTATCAACCAACAGCCCAAATCTTGATCTTTGAGCTTTTTTCTTACACAGAGAAACACAGAGAAGCCACAGAGAACCACGGAGAAAAATCTTTTGATCGTTGAACTTTAGACTTTGAACTTTGATCCTTGATCTTTGATCCTTGATCCTTGACCTTTGATCTTCGCAACGCATGCTGGCTGCCAGCGCCGCCGTTGCCAGGAAGAGTGCAAAGAGGACCTGGATCTCCGGACGGTCGGCCGGATAGTTGAAAAAAGCATCCACCGTGTAACCCATCATCCCGATGGCGGCAAAAAACAACAGCTGCAGCCGTTCAGGGCCGTTCTGCAGTGCAACGGATTCACCATCCGGGTTACCCGAAGTTCCGTTTAACCCTTCTGCCGTTAATGGAATGTTTTGCAGCGAACCGGATACCTCATCCGGCCTATGTGGGGGGGCTTCCTCCGCCCGGCCGGGCCCCGCCCTGGTGAATGCCACCTGCACAAACCGGAAAAAGATCAGCACAAACAATATTACGAACAGCGTTCCCCCCGTGAGGCCGGTCTCCGCGGTGATCTCGGCGAAGTCGTTGTGATTGTAGAGCAGGTACCTGAAATCGGCGCGTTCCTGGTTTTCATACTGCAATACCGCCACCTTCCAGTTGCCGGCGCCAATCCCGGTCACCGGCGATTGTCGGATCAGGTTCAGCGTACGCTGCCACGACGAAAGCCGGATGCCGGCGGGCTGGTTGGTCTTCGCCACTTCGGTTTTGATCTCGGTGACCCGGGCCACCACCGTCTGGTTGTAATTGTAGGTATCCTTCTCTTTGGGATAGCCGTATCGCTGGATCACGGTATAGATCGCCAGCGCTGAAAGCAGCAGACCGGTGTATTGCAGGAAATGCCATAACGGCGCCCGCTCCCCTGCCCTTTTGTAACGGACCAGGGCATAGAGCGCCAGAAGAACGGCCAGCAGCGCCATGGCCAGGTAAAATGCCCGGGAGCTGAGGAAAAAGATGGCCAGCATCCCGCAAAAAACAGCCACGGTACCCAATACCCGTTTCCATCCCCGAGAAAAGCAGATAAGCCACACCGGAGCGGTCATTTTCAGGAATATGGCCGCTGCCAGGATGTTCTTGTTGGTGTACCCCGACTGGATATCGTAAACCGATTCCACCGACCCGCCAATAAACCTGCCGATTCCGTAAAATACCGTGACGGCATCCACCAGTTCCAGCAGGGTAAGGATGATCACCACCAAAATGATCCCGTTGCGGTTAATCTGCAGGAATGTGAAAAAAAGAAATACCGACAGGAACACCGACAGGGTCCTGGTGAAACAGATCACCGCCGCCGGCAGATTCACCGCGTTGAAGAACGAAAGCAGGATCACCGACAGGAACAGGGTGTAAACGATCCCGATACCCGTTCTGAAAAAGGATTTCCCTTTAGGCTGCTGCCAATGTGATCGCTGGTTCCACGCCAACCAGGTAAACGTGAGAAGGTTCAGAATCGCCAGCGTCAAAAATTTCGGACCGTTGGAATCAACAGCTCCAAACGCCGGCAGATACGTCACGAATAACAGGTAGAGAAGAAGTAGGAGTTTCAAGTTTCAGGGTTTCAGGGTTTCAGGGTTTCAAAGATCAAAGGATTTTTCTCCGTGGTTCTCTGTGTAAGAAAAAGCTCAAAGTTCAAGGCTCAAAGTCAAAATTCAGGTATTAGGCATTGGGCGTTGGGAATTAGAGAAAAAGATTCAATTCAAAATTTTTGCATTTTCAAATCCTCAAATCCCCACATCCTCAAATTTTCATTCTTGGCAATCGTAAATCTTTTCTATCATTTCATTCGTAAATCAATTTGTCCGCTGGTTCATGACTTCCTTCAGTATCCGTATCTGAAAGTGGGGGGTGTAATGCGCTTCAATGGTTTTATAACATTTGCCGCGTACCTCCTCCCGCCGTTCAGCACTTATGGATATCCATTGTTTTATAACCCGGTACAGATCCTCCGGATCATCTTCCCGGAAAAAATCGCCGGTCACCCCGGGCATTATGGCTTCGAACTCCGGACCCTGACGGGCCGGGTTATCATGCGTGATCACCGGCAATCCGTAAGTAAGACAGTGAATGGCTGCTAACCCGACATTCCCGGGCGAAACGCATACGTCGGCATGATAAATCAGGGGCGCCAGCCGCGCTTCATCGTACAACGGCCCCGTCAGCCGAAGCCGCTCTTTCAACGCTTCCGGGATCTCCGGTAACAAGGCGCCAGAACCGAAATCCATATCGGTTTCAAGAACATCTGATCCCGGTGATTGGCCGCTTTGTGATTGCAGGACGGTCGAAGAAACCGATTGCAGCGGATCTGTATGCCCCCTGTTGCCATCCCGACCATGACCGTACTGCTTAGTCAGGTCATCGCTTAAATTCGTGTTTGCCGCAACCTGCCCCCCGATCAGTACCAGGTTGCAGGGATGACCCTCCCGGTTCAGCCGGCTCCAGGCTTCAATCAACAAGGTAGTCTTCTTGGAGGGCTGTATCCTTCCGATAAAAAGGACCACCGGATCATTGTTCCCGAAATGAGCTGCATAATACCGGGCTGTCGCCGTCGGGACAGACTTCACGTTTGTTTGTTCATCCTCTGAATTTTCGAAGGATGCCGGATCGCTGTATTCCGGTTTCCTGCCGAAAGTCGCAGCAATCGATTCCCGCAAACCTACCATCCGGTCATAGTCGAGCGAATTGTAGATGCAAACCAGCCGGGCAGGATCGAAACTCCGGCTGATCATCAGGTTCCGGGCATGATCGCCATACAACAACGTCGTTGCCGCCAGTTTGAAAAATATCATCTTTAGCGACCGTTTCACAAGCCCTTCATCGCCGTACCATCCGTGCGACCACAACACCACCGGGTGGCCGCGCAGGCGCAGAATCAGCAACAGCAGCCAGGTAGAAAGGCAGATGGGTTCGCCATCGATCAGGAAGCGTTCGTAGGATGAAAAGGCCAGCCGCAATACCCTTCGTTGCCAGTAAAGGCTGCCGGCAAGCTTTACATTGTGTACTTCAGCCCTGAATCCCTTCAGCGAGCGGAAGTCCATGTACTCCCCTATTCCCGCGACCCGGTCGCCGATATAGAAATGGCAATCGAACTCCCGGTCGATCCGTTCAAAGATCGCCCGACGGTAATGCGGAGCAGCGTTGGAGAGATAACAGATCAAATCAGGCATTGGGAATTAGGCAATAGGCAATAGGCAGGAGGCAATGGAAAATTGAAAATTGAAAATTCAGTCATTCAATCAATCAATCAGTCATTTAATCAATTATTTGTCTTTAGGTTCAGTGTTTTCCAAAATGGGAGGATTTCGATCTCCTTACCGTCGTGCAGTACTTCTGTTTTGGCTGCGTCGTTCCAGGTATAGATATAGCCTTTTCGAAGACCCAATTCAGCTAACGCTTTCATGAGGGATTTTTTTTCACGGCTGTATGTATCTTCAGCATCTAAAGTATAACAAGCCTGGATCAACAATCCTTTTTCGGGTACATAAAAGTCTGCCTCTCCATTCCCCTGGATCCGGTAGTAAAACAGCTCCCTGTGATTCCTGAGAAGCTCAATAAAAATCAGATTTTCAAACAGACGGGAATGATCCGGTGCGATCCTGTTCAAAAAAATAAATGCGTTATCGGCAAAATAGGTCTTTCGCTTCGACTCCCGTTGAACAAACGAGGACCTGAACGGAAGCAGGTTAAAGGTCAGGTAAGGTTCAGGCAACAAGTTAAAATATTCGGTTACGGTAGGCACACTCGTCCGGTAAACAGGATTGATTTTCCGCGCCAGACTGGTCACGGAAAACTCCTTGGTAATGTTTTCTGCAATCTTACTCACCAGCAGCCGTAAAAGGTATTCCTCTTTGCCATACCTGGTCACCATATCTTTGTAAAACAACAAATTAAAAATATTCCGGGCAATTAAACGCTTATCGTCTGCCGACGCCCTGATCACCTCCGGAAAGCCGCCGAATTCCATGTATTCCCTGAACAACCGTTGTATTTCAGCGGGTCTGCCGATCTGATCATGCGCACCGGTTGTAACCTCCTTCAACTCCAGGAATTCAGAAAAAGAGAATGGATATAAGGTTGTTTCAAGGCTGATTCCCTTGAGGTACGTGGCAATTTCGCGACTGATCATGTGGGCATTGCTGCCCGTTACAAAAATTTCCAATCCCTTTATATACAATCGCTTAAGAAATAAATGCCAATTGTTCAGGTTTTGAATTTCATCGAAAAACAACACCGGTGTTATACCCGGAAACAACATGGAATAGGCATCTGTAATGATATCATAACTTTCCAGTCCATTGAGAAAAAGCAACCTTTCGTCTTCAAAATCGAGGAAAAGAACCTGCCTGGGATCAAAACGCTGAGCCAATTCGTACAAAAGGCAGGTTTTCCCGCACCGTCTGATCCCCGTCAATACCTTGATGTGGCCGGTCCCCGAAAGCTGCACGTTTCTTTTGATAACCCTTTTTTGAGCTATCATCGCCTGATTTTCCAAAATGATCCGCTGCAGAACCTCTTCCATTCGTTTATTTTATAAAGTCTTGCTTTACAAATATACTATATTTTATTAAATTATAGTTTATAATACTTATCCCCTTTAAGCAAGTTGATGTTTTGGGGCGGGTTTATGACCTCACCCCGCGGGGTGAGCTTATGACCCCTCCCCGCCCTCCCCTTCAAGGGGAGGGAGACCCTTTGCCAGATATTGATACTTGCTCAAAGGAGATAATTAGTATTTATAATTCTCAAATTCTCAAATCTTCATTCTTGGCAATCGTAAATCATGGCAATCGTAAATTTTTTTTCATTTCATTCAGTCAATCCGTCTTGTCCTCTTGTCCGCTCGTCCACTGGTCCGCTTGTCCGCTTGTCCACTAGTTCCCCGGTGGTCGAAAAAACCGGCCAGCGCCGTCCCTACGCTGTTTTCGGTTCCGAGGTAGGTTTCAATATCATCGGCAGTGATCAATCGTAAATACTTGTACAACACCGCAGCAAGGATCACCGTGACCAGAAAAACCAGACCGATCATTATCCGGGGATTGGACAGGGTCAGATATAACAGAACATTTGCCGCGAAAAGGACAATCACCGTCAGCGCCAATCGGGAACCGGCGGACAAGCGGACGAAGAGCGGACGAAGAGTTGGACGAAGAGCGGACGAAAAGTTGGACGAAGAGCGGACTGATGTACCAGTAGAATGAGTGATTGCGTGATTGAGTGATTGAGTGAATTTTCTTTTTTCTGTTTCGCTTTTCGCTTCTGAAGCTAATTCAACAGGTTCAGCACCCTGAAACTCTGAAACGGCTTGATCTTTGATCCTTGAACTCTGAAATCCTGTGGCTATTTTCTTACACAGAGAAACACAGAGAATCCACAGAGAACCACGGAGAAAACTCTTTTGATCATTGATCCTTGAACTTTGATCCTTGAACTTTGATCTTTGATCCTTGAACTTTGATCCCTGAATTCCCAACGAAACTGCCAGGTTGACGATTGCGCTTGCACACAGCGCGACAACGGCCGCGTAGAAGCCCAGGCTTTGATAAAACACCAGGAAAAGGGCTGCATTCGCGATCACCGTGGCGAGGTTGAGCAGGATCGCCTTTTTTGTCTGGTCGTGCGACAACAGATAATAGTAAACCGGCAGTACCGCCATGGTGCAAAGAAAGGTCATCGTGATGGCGAGCGAGGCGACCGTCAGCATGTGGTTGTTCCCAGTACCCAGCCAGAGATCGAGGACCGGCTTCATCACGAAGGGAAGCATCGCGACGAGGGGCAAGCTTAACAGCAGATACTTTTGTTCTACATCCCGAAGGATGCGTCCGATGCGATCCCGGTCGGCAATCCCGGCGATCCACGGTAAGAAGGGATCGAAGAGCCGCGTTACGATCCCCTGCATCTGCGCCTTGATGCGGATGGCGATGTCGAAATAGCCCGTCTCGCGGATCCCGATGAAGTGCGCGATCAATATACGGGATACCGGCTCTGTGAAATAGGCCACCAACTCCGCCGAAAAGATCTGCAAACCCGAAGCAAGTTGCTTGCGAAGAGACGCTACAAATCGGTTTCGGGTTTCAAAAACCGGTCCGCCAGTCCACTCTTCGTCCGCTCTTCGTCCGCTCTTCGTCCACTCTTTGTCCAACTCTTCGTCCGCTCTTCGTCCAACTCTTCGTCCACTCTTCGTCCGCTCTTCGTCCAACTCTTCGTCCATTTGTCCGCTGGTTTCGGGTGACGGATTGGTTTTTCCCCAGTATGTTCGGGTAACGATGAGAGAGGCCAGGAGGGCAATGAAAGCGGCCGCCAGGATCCCGTAGCCGATGGCGGCAAGTCCGCAATCCAGCAGCAGCAGCACGATCATGCTGCCATAGAAGAGCAGGTTGTAGAACATCTGGAGGAGGTTGGTGACCCATGCAAGCTGAAGGCCCAGGAGGATGCTGCGGGTAAGCTGCATCCCGGCCACGAATAGGGTGGAGAAAAGGAGGCAAGCGAACAAAGAAAAGAGTGACCGGGCCGGGTATTCCGTTGCCGGAGAAACCGGGTTTGCCGCAATGGCGCCTGTGATCTTTCGTGTCGACGTAAACAGATCCTCCGGAACCCCGAGAATATCATACAGGAAAAAGTCTTTACATGCAAAAATGAGCGCTATGAGTAGCAGAAGCGCCGCCAGTTGGATGGTCGCGACGGCGAGGATGTCGGATTTCGACTCGGCCGATCTCCCCTGGCAGGCAATGAATTTCACGAGGGAGGTGTTGAGACCGAGACCGGCGAAGAAAGGAAGGGTGAGGATCAGCGAAAGGAGTGAAAAAAGGCCATAGTTAACGGCCCCGAGCTTATGGATAAAGAGGGGAATGGAAAGCAATGCCAGCGTCGCGATGAACAGCAGTTGCAAAACACCGGAGAGGGAGCCGGCAAGAAGCGTTTTCTTGGAATGTTTCAAGGCTCAAAGTTCAAGGCTCAAAGGTTCCTCTCTGTGGTCCTCTGTGGGTTCTCCGTGGTTCTCTGTGGAAGAAAAAGATTTCGCGTTTCCCATTTTCAATTTTCAATTCATTGTCCATTGTCAATTATCCATTGTCAATTATCATTTTTTTGCCTGTTTTTTGAAAAGGATTTGAAGGTGAGTTCCAGTCCTTCGTCTGCGGTGATCGGGAGCTTTTCGACGCCGAGGGCGACTTTGATCTTATCGTTTGAGACGACATACGATTCCGTCAGCTTTTTCAACCGTTCGCTGTTCAGAGGGAGATGCAGCACGTCACCGGTCCGGGCCAGTCCCCGGATCAAAGGTTTAGGAATATTCCAGACGCGTTCCTTCCGGCCCAGGCACTCCGCCATCATCCGGATGAGCGTGTTGGTCGACAGGGGATCGTCGTCGGCAATGTGATAGATTCCCGGGGTAATATCTTTTTCAATGATCTGCCGGAGGATCCAGGCAAGGTTCCCGATCGAGGTGAAGGAGCGCCGGTTCTCGAATGCCCCCAGGGGGTATGGAATTCCCTTGCCGACGCGGGTGAAAAGCAGGTTCAGGTTGCCTTTGTTGCCCGGTCCGTGGATCATGCAGGGACGCAGGATGTAAACCTTTTTGCCGGCCGGCAGGGGCTGGTCGAGGATGTACCGTTCGGCCGCGTGCTTCGATTGTCCGTAAGGCGTGGCCGGCGCGGCAATTGCATCTTCCGTCAATGCCGCTTCCGCCACCGTGTCGGTCACCGCTTTGACCGAACTGAAGTAGATGAAGGTCGTGGCACCGGAGGATAAAAAATGGTCGAAGATCTTTCTGGTCAGGCCCAGGTTGACCTCAAAATATTCATCGGGCCGGGTCGTGTTCTTCGTATCATGGGCCTTTCCGGCCAGGTGAATGATAACGTCGGCATCAGGCCAGTTTTTTGGCTGATCCCAGGTATGAATGGAGGTGACACCCTCCTGCCGTTCTGTACCGATATCAATCCCGGATATCCGGAACGATCCCGCGAACGACCCGACCAGGTTCGTTCCTACAAAGCCGTTAATGCCGGAAATGAGTAGGTTCAAGAGTTAAATAAGCGATTAGCGATTACTTAATCAATGGTTTCGAACAGAAGCGTATCAGGTGGGTTATCGAAATCAAACCACAGTTTGTGCAAATCCCATGTTTCGTAAAGTTGTCTCATCAGGGTTGTCTTCCCAACGTGTCACGGTTTTGTGGCCAGCAGCCATTGCCATACCGGAACTACCTCTATTCCCGGATGGTTGGGGATCATTGAATCGTCGCTGCTGAGCACCAGTAAAAGTCCCCGTTTTAAATAATACAAGGTCATTGCTTCCGCTAATCCCTGGAATTCCCGCTGAGCATTGGTTGCATCCACCTGCCAGGCTACCTGGATGGCTTCAACGACCCCAAGGCCCTCTTTGACCAAAAAATCACATTCTTTTTTGCCCGAATGATAATAAATCTCTTTCCCGCGACGGAGTAGTTCCAGGTAAACAATATTCTCAAGAATGCGCCCCCTGTTTTCAGAAAAATTAAATCCCAAACGATGAGCGACGGCCTGGTCGATGGTGAAAACTTTTTTCGGATTCATAACCTGCTTTTTCACCGAATAATCAAATTTTTTCAGGTAAAAATAGAGGTACGACTGTTCGTAATAACTCAAATAATCCTTAATGGAACTCAGGCTTTTTACCCCGGAAATTTCCTGCAGGGTTGAATAAGAAAACAGTTTCCCGATATTGGAAGCAAAATACAATCCAATTTGCTTTATTTCATTAACCCGGGTGAGCCTGTAACGGGAGATGATATCGCGGTATAAAATATCCTGAAAACAGGCATTGATCAGTTCGGTGTCATGCTCTTTAACAACAAGTGGAAATCCCCCTGTTTCAATGTAGTTGTTAAAATCTTTTATCAGCAGCGCCCTTGATTTTGGGATTAAATGGTCAAGGTCATACTGATTTCCAATAAACCGGAGGTATTCGGAAAAGGAAAAAGGATATAACTCAATCCGTTTGTTTCGCCCGGTAAGGCTGGTTGAAATTTCCGAGCTCAGCAGCCTGGCATTCGATCCTGTCACAAAAATCTTGATCCCCTGCTCAAACATCCGGTTAACAAACTTTTCCCAGTTGCCGATATTCTGAATTTCATCCATAAACAAAACCGGTTCTTTCCCATACACTTCGATATGAAGGTTATACATGTCCTCCAATATTGAGACATCGGCAATGATCCGTTCATCATCGAAATTGAAATAGCAATATTCCGATTCATCCAGGTTCATTTTCTGCTTTATCAGGAATAACAAGGATGACTTGCCGCAACGACGGATACCGGAAATGATGACTACCTGACTGGTTTTTATATATTTATCCAGTTCAATATCCCGATGGATCAGATGCTTTCTACTATTAAAAACATCTTTCTGATCGAACATGATCTCTTTGAGCCGCTCTTTGTTCATTGGGATAAGATGATAATTATTTTTTATTAACGAACAAATATAGCAATATTCATTCGTTTGAAAAGAATAAAAATGATAATGTTGGAAAAAATTTTAAGTGATAAGCGTTAAGTGATTAAGTGTTAAGCGATTAAGTGTTAAGTGATTAAATTCTCTGGTTCTCCCGGGGGGTTCAACATGTCAGGCGATGATTTCCTGTTCCCACAGTTTTCGTAAAAAGAGATGCCAGGGTAATACCAGAACGGCACCCATTTGCCGTGGAAAAGGGTCGTTGGTCACCAGGATCAGTTTTTTCACCAGGTACTCTTCTGCAAAACTCAGCAAACCTTTTGCGTGTCGTGGGGTAGCATTATTGGTTGATTTTACTTCAATGGCCACTTCATGGTCTGCCAGAATAAAATCAACTTCAATTTGTGATGCCGTGCGCCCCATAAAAACAGTGTTTCATTTCCTGCTCCTTCGAAAATTTGTTTTCTCTTATACATGATAATTTAACGTCATTCTTTTAAATATCCTGATATTTGAAAGCAAAGGTACAAAGAATTGCTTCGGGAAAGTCGGGAAGAAAGTGATTAAGTTCTCTTCGTCCAACTTGTCCGCCTGTTTCAGCTTTCCTGCTTCAGCCAGAGTGCAAAAAAGGGATCGGTGATGCCGAACTGGTTGTTCTGCTTTTCGAGGATATCGAGATCGGTCATGCGTTTGTAAGCTTTCTGTACACTTGAGGTTGGATACAGGCGGTATTTCTGTAAAAATTCCGATTCATAGGTGCCATACCCATGTAAGGCGACCGCCGATAACAGTTTCATCTGAAAAGGGGTGAACTGGGCCCGGATCCCCTGGAAATAATCATTCTGATTGATCAGCAACCGCTCCAGGGCCTGCCGGAAGATCGCTTCGGGCTCTGAAGCCGACAACCGGGCATATTCCCAAATCTCCGCGCTCAGGTACTGTAGATAGTATGGAATATTACAGGTGCGGTCAAGAATATTCCGGACCAGTTCATCCGACACCCGGAACCCTCCGGCTTTGAACCGCGCGTGTAAAAACTGCACCGACGCTTCTTCCGCCGGCTTCTGCAACCGGTATAGCTTTCCAAAATTATAAAAGGCCCGCTCTTTTCGTGAAAACATGTTCAGGAGTAAATGACGCTGGCTCCCAAGAAACACGTAACTCACGTTCCTGTGATGCTGTATGGTGGCCCGCAGCTCCTTCTCAAACGATTCACCGTTCAGTTTTTCGATCTCCTGGAATTCGTCAAATACCACGATCCAGCATTTTTCACGGGCTGATCTTACAGGCAGGTTGATGATATCTTCAAATGCCCTGGCCGTTTGCGAAGGATCGACGGATAACCTGAGCTCGGGCAATCCCGACTGATCCAGCCCCATTACCGGCTGAATCCCCCTGATCAGGCCTTGTATCCATTGTAATCCTTTTTCCCAGCTTTTCATCGATCGTACCACTTCCCGGGCATACAATTCAATCAGCTTTTCACGCGAAGAGACCTTGAAGAAGTCGATGTAAACCACCGGATGACCTTCGTGTTCCAGATCTTTCAACGCTTTCAGCACCAGCGATGACTTCCCGATGCGGCGCGGTGAGTAGATGATGAGATTCGTCGCGTTCCGCATGGATAATTTGATCTCTTCCAATTCTGTTTCGCGACCATAAAAAAACGGGCCATCTACCGTCTTCCCATAACTGAATGGATTGTCAATCATTTACTTATAATTATACCCAGTAGCGTTATGCCATACGGCGTAATAACAGGAAGTGCAAAGATAAGGAAAAAGGTTTCAGAGTTTCAGAGTTCAAGAAACTTGTCCGCTAGTCCAACTCTTCGTCCAACTCTTTGTCCGCTCTTTGTCCACTCTTCGTCCGCTCTTCGTCCAACAAGTACTTTTGGCTTAACCCGATCACTGCCGCGGAGAGGATCCAGACTTCGGGAACGGTGAAGATGCCGCCGGAGGTCATGGAGAGGAGGAGGGCGGCCAGATAGGCGACGAAGAGCACGGAGAGTTCCCGTTTCCGGTGCGCCGGCAACCGGATGAAGTACCAGAAGGAGAGGAAAAACCACACCAAAAATGGAATGGTGCCCACGATGCCCACCGACATGAGGGCATCCATGAAGATGTTGTGTGAGTAAAAGTAGCCTTTATCGTTGATGATGGAGTCGCCAAAGATGGGGTTGACGGTGAACTGATGCCAGGCGCTTTTCCATATCGCGAGACGGATATTACCCTGCCCATCCTGCTGCTCCAGGATCATTTGATGGATGCGGTCGAGGAGTGCATAATTCCCAATATCCATCGACCTGAGCCTCCAAATCCCTAGGAGTAATAACGCGACCAAAACAACCGACCAGATAACTCCTGATGCGGATATACGAAAAGATCTTGCAACTCGATTTCCGATTTGATCCTGATTAACCGAGGAAACACTATATTTTTCCGGCCTATGTTTGGGCTTGCGAATCCATGTAAACACCCTGATGCTACCGGCAAGTGTCAATCCGGCCGCAATCAGCAGGAATCCGGCCAGGGGCCCGCGTGAGGCGCTGGCCATCAGGTTGAACAAGCCTAATAAAAAAGCCGGTATCAGCAATAAAGTGACCCAAACCGGCAATTTCTTTCTGAATAAAAACACCCATGTCAAGGCTGCCAAAGCAAGCCAGCTCCCATACAACCCGATTGTAATGGGATTGAGTAGCGATTGATCGGGTCGGTCGTCTTTAACCGGCAACGTGATGGTCATCCTTTCTCCCAATATTCCATGGAGCCCCGAAGGCGAATAATGCCATAATCCATACACGATGGCCACATTCGCCAATCCAAGCAGGATGATCAGGTTCCGGGTAAACCGCTCGCTGTTGATGGATCCCGCGTGCATCAGTACCGCCATGGCCGGTATCATCGAGCAGCCAAAGGCCCACGAATAGATGTAAAAATCGGAATAGTGCTGCATTCTCCAGTCCTGGTATTCGAGCTCATAGACCAGCCGGATGCCGTAAATGATCCAGAAGAGGCTCAGTACCAGTAAAGGGGTAAACGATGCCAGTAAGGTGGGGAATTTCCGGTGAGGATTGGTCCGGAGATATTCAGGAACATTCAGTAGCGACATCAGGAGGAGTATCGCTGCCATCGCAAGGTACGCTGCCCGGAAACCGGTATTGATGATGGTGGAATCGACCTTTAAGGCCACCACCACCATGGCCTGGAGGGGATAGCCAAAGCACGAGAGCAGAATAAGCCATTCTGCGAGAAGACCGGATTTTTTTTTGATTAAGGGGAGTATCACAAAAAAAACCTCAATGGCCCTCTGTGCAATAAAAAGCAGTTACACGGAGAACCACAGAGATACATAGAGAGAAAAGAGTAAAATTTTAACAAACCTTTTAATTCGAAACCAATATTAATTAATGCTTTATGCTATTCATGCATGCAGGATGCTTTCCCCGATGATATTCACTACCCGGTTCAGATCATCGCAAGTGAGGAAAGAGCTTGAGGGAAGACATAAACCGATGTTAAACAGATGTTCGGAGACCCCATTGATATAGGCAGGAAAGGGCTGAAATACCGGTTGGAGGTGCATGGGTTTCCACAGGGGGCGTGATTCAATGTTACGGGCTTCGAGGGATTGCCGCAGATCCTCCCGTGTGACCCCGTTGCATTGCTCCGGCTCAAGGAGAATGGTGGTGAGCCAGTGGTTGGAAAAGAAACGTTCGTCGGGTTCGGTCTGGAAGGATATGCCCTCGAATTCTTTCAAGGCATCGAGGTAATGGTTCCATATTGCCCGGCGCTGACAGATCCTTTCGGGGAGGACGCGCATCTGTCCACGGCCGATCCCGGCGCTGATGTTGCTCATGCGGTAATTATAGCCCACGTGCGAATGCTGGTAATGCGGAGCAGCATCGCGTGCCTGAGTGGACAGAAAGTAAGCCTTTTTACAATAATCTTCGTTGGCAGAAACTAAAGCGCCACCGCCTGAAGTGGTGATAATCTTGTTGCCGTTGAAGGAAAAGATGCCGATCTCTCCGAAGGTGCCGGTGGATCGGCCTTCGTAGGCTGAACCCATCGATTCAGCCGCATCCTCAATCACAGGGATCTCGTATTCCATCGCGATTGCCAGTATTTCTTTCAGCCTTGCCGGCATGCCGTAGAGGTGCACGGCGATGATGGCTTTGGGTTTCTTTCCCCGGCTGATCCGGTCGGCGATGGCTTCGCGGAGGGTTTCAGGTTGCAGGTTCCAGGTTTCAGGTTCTGAGTCGATAAAAATGGGGATGGCTCCCTGATATAGAATCGGGTTCGCTGATGCAGAAAAGGTAAATGAGCTGCAGATCACTTCATCCCCCTGCCCTACTCCAAGGATGATCAGCGCCAGATGAATGGCCGAAGTTCCGGAGTTTAAACATGTGCAGTAAGGAGTGCCTGTATACCGTTTCAGGTCTTCCTCAAAGCCCTCTACATTTGGGCCGAGTGGGAAGATGTGGTTTCGCTTAAATGCGTCGTTGATGAAGGTTATTTCATCGCCTCCCATGTGGGGAGAAGAGAGCCAGATTCTGTTAAAAAGCATGATGTCATTGAGATTTTTCAATGTTTGTGAACCTCTATTTACTGTTTGATGATTATACTCAAAGAAATCAGGTTTGCAAAAAATCACGCCTGAATCAATTCAAAGTTATCCGTCATCAGAGTCTCTAACTGAAGTCGATATTTTTTGAGATTTTTAAAGAAGTTCAAACAGTATTTTCGGAAAACAGCAAATTCCTCGTAATATGTATTGTACGTGACATTTTTCTTGAAAAACCGCCATAATCGTTCGATAACATTGAGATTCGGACTATATGGAGGCAAAAACATCAAT
>Ga0074199_1000326_pt1 | contig 85165 bp, 60 predicted proteins | sample EPASupsiteSAE347_FD_64528 | JGI IMG/M metagenome (GOLD analysis project Ga0074199, IMG submission 64528) | Bioremediated contaminated groundwater from EPA Superfund site, New Mexico - Sample SAE3-47 | ecosystem: Environmental > Aquatic > Deep subsurface > Groundwater > Contaminated ... | reverse complement strand
TCATCCGTGTCGGCATCATACGGGTTTGTGCCAAGCTCCAATTCCTGCCAATCCGCAAGCCCGTCGCTATCCGAGTCTTTTGCTAAATCAAAACTGAACACGTATTTGGCCTGGCCGATATTGGCCACGGCATAATCGTTGGTGGAGGAAGAATTACCCCACGGATAATACCCCGGCATACTTACCGGGAAGGTGTTGGTCAGATTGAGCTCGTAGAGCCGGTCATAAAATTTGCTGCCCACATATTTGAGCTGGCCGATGTTGGCCAGGCGAAAGCCGTTGGTGGCGGAGAAGGCGTTGACTAGTGATGTGATGTTCGTGCCCGCGCCCATGAGCGATTCCATTTCGTCGCAGGCGCATTTGGCCATCCATTTCAACTGCCCCTGCTCAAGGGGGGCGTAGTCGTTCGGAGTCTGGTTGGTGTCAATCAGACCGCGCGAATACCACCAGGATGGACCTTGGGCCCAAAGAAAGGCAGAGGGCAGAATGAAGAAGGCAAGAAGCAGGAGGATGGCCCGCGAATCACGCGAATTAACGCTAATGAAGCAGTTTTTCCGCAATTTTCGCGGCGCATTGCGCCCACAAAAATTGCGGAAAATATTCGTCTTCAAAAGATTCGCGTCCATTAGCGTCATTCGCGGGTTATTCTTGTGTTCGCTATTCTTTCCCATTCCAATTTCGGATAATGACCAAAATTCACCAGCAAGCCCAACTTATATCCTGTCGCATTAAGATAATTGATCACCTGCGCCCGGTATTCATCAACCAGTTGGGATACCGCTTTAATCTCTAAAATGATCTTCTCATAACAGATAAAATCCGGTTCATAAGTCTGCCTGAGCCGGCGGTCTTTATACTCCAGCGTTAATGACTTCTGCGAAATAAATGGCACCTTCTGCAACCCCAATTCAATCTCCAGGCATTCCTGGTAAACCGGCTCAAGGAACCCGCAGCCCTTGTCGTTGTAAACTTCAAAACAGGCCCCGACAATCTTGAACGTTTCGTCCTTGTAAATCAAATCACTCATTTTTAACCCGCTAAACACGCTAATAGACACGAAAAAGAAAGAAAATCTCTATGCGCTACGCAATGGAAAATATTCGCTTCTAAATTTCAAATTAGCGTTCATTCGCGTCAATTCGCGGGCTATTCCTCATTGCCCTGCATAAATAATGAAATTGACCGTCACATATGGCGGCATGTTGGAATGGGACTGACCGCCACCGGTGGACAGAATCGAGGAATTGAAATTAAAATTATATGTCGAATTAAGATTCACACCTGAAAGATATGGTCCACCCCAATCTCCATCTGCACCCCAGGCATGGGTGCCGTGAGTATGCGCCGGCATTTGATCAACTGTCAGCGTCACGGTTTGCGCGCCGCCCGTTGTCCCGAGACTATTGTTGGCACCAAAGGCGAATCGCTGGCGCATATCCGGCACATTGAACGTTGTGCTGCCATCTCCCGTACCATAGGTTGTACCGATGACGGAAAAGAGGTTGCTATAAGTTGTCCGGCTCACGGCCGAGCCGTTGCACAAGAGCCAGCCGGAGGGGGCATTGGTGGCCGCGAACATTTGAATTGCGCCGATGGGATTGGCGCCGGGCAACAGGACCGGAAGATTGGTGCCGGCGCCGTAGCCATACTGGTTTGTAAATGACCCCATGGCTACATCTCCGCCGGGCACATAGGCGTGCATCGCGCCATAAAACGAGGCATCCTGCTGAACCGAGAGATTGTCAACGGAAAGATCGCCGGCGAAGACCGAGCAGGCCGGGAGGAAAACTGCTAATAATATTATTTTCTTAATCATTTTCGGTATATCCTTTTTTTCCCGCTAATCAACGCTAATTGACGCTAAAGTAAGAATAAAAAAGGCGAATATTTCCCGCAATTTTTCTTCCGCGCTTGGCGCGGAAAATAAATTGCGGGAAAGTTTTCTTTGCGTTGCGCATTAAATCCATTTCTTTTTTCGCGCCCTTTAGTTTGATTAGCGGGCTATCTCTTTCCTCCGTCTTCACTGTCCTGCGTAAATAATGAAATTGACCGCCAAACTTTGCGGCTCGGTGGATGCGCCTGTGCGTGGAGTGCCGTTGACTCCATCCGTAATTGGGTCGGTAGTAGAAAATTGAGCAACATTTCCCAGCGGAGTATCATTTACTGGAATATACGGTTGAGAAGTTGTATTCGTTCCCCCTCCAGACCAAGTTTGATAATACAATCTCGAAAACACATTGTCAGTCAAACAAGCTCTATGCCCTTGAAATCTATCCTGATAATATGAACCGAGAGAAGCCGAATAAAAATTTCCATTTGCATCCTTTCCGGCCGCACGACTGGTTGTCCCCGCACCTTTCGGGAACACACCTCGCATATCCGGCACATTGAACGTTGTGCTGCCATCTCCCACGCCATAGGTTGTACCGATGACGGAAAAGAGGTTGCTATAGGTTGTCCGGCTCACGGCTGAGCCATTGCACAGAAGCCAGCCGGAGGGGGCATTGGTGGCCGCGAACATGTGAATGTCGCCGATGGGATTGGCGCCGGGCAACAGGACCGGAAGATTGGTGCCGGCGCCGTAGCCATACTGGTTTGTAAATGACCCCATGGCTACATCCCCGCCGGGCACATAGGCGTGCATCGCGCCATAAAACGAGGCATCCTGCTGAACGGAAAGATTGTCAACGGAAAGATCGCCGGCGAAGACCGAACAGGCCGGCAGAAAAACCGCTAAAATAATTACCTTTTTCATAATCGTCCAACCTTTCTTTTACCCGCTAATCACCCGTCTTCGCTAAAGCTACGCCGGGCAGGCGCTAATTGACGCTAATGAAATCCGAAAAAGACGAATATTTTCCGCAATTTATTTTCCGCGCCGAGCGCGGAAGAAAAATTGCGGGAAAGTTCAATGGCGCAACGCATAAAGATTTTTTCTTTTTTCGCGTCCATTAGCGTAATTCGCGGGCTATAATTTTACTTTTCCTTCAATAACCACTTTCACGTCCTTGCCGCGGATATCCAGATTTTCGCGGTAATTGCCGGACCGGATGACAAGCGTCTCATTGGTCCCCGCGATTGCCAGCCCGGCCCCGACTGTCTTTTTCGGCCCTTTTTTGTTTGCCGCAACATGCGCCAGGCGGCCGCTAAATTCATCATTCCCTATGGCCTGATCCACGTAAATTATCCCTTTCCTTGCCTGATCATTGTCATCATCTCCAGGCTCATCACCTCCGCCTCCTCCACCCCCGCCTGGTTTATTGGTGGGACTGTTCTCCTTGACCCAATCGTAAAAATTACTAAGGCTGTTATTGGAATAATTTGTTGCCACATTGCCCTGTCCTTCGGAAAGCCAAAGACCGGAACCATCGTTGATGAAGAGAAGGCTTTCGTGGACAATGGCGGAATCGTTGTCAGAATCCATAACTGGATTCCCGCTTGCGCGGGAATGACAAGCCAACTGAACGACAGCGGCGGAAAGATATTCAGCGGTCGGAACATCAAAAAGCAGAATGGCGTTCGTGCCGTCTGCATACCATATTGCATTGGTGATAGCTAAAAGATTGCCCGACTCAACCAGGACGTTCCCGTTTGTGTCGCGCAGGTTAAGGTAAAGCGCTGGATTATCACCGACCGAACAATTGACCGCATAATACAAACTATTGGTCAATATACCGCGCTCAAGATCAACGCACAGAGACTCCGACTTGTCCGCCATAGCTCTTTGAGCGACGGCGGATACTCCATTGCTCCCATACTCCGATACACTCCTATACGCTCCAAGAAACCACTCAGCGCAGGAGGATTCATGGGCCGCTTTCAGCGCGCTCCAGTCTATGTAGACAATATCGGGATAATTTGTGTCCAGTGCTGAAAAGAAGACTTCTTCGTAATCCTTGCTGTCGCCGGAATTTTCGGCCGGTTCAGTTGACTGGGTCAGGCCGGTCGTATTGAAAAGGGCAAAAACAAAAGCCATCATTGGCGCGGCCAGTAATAAAGCATTTCTCCGGCCGCGTTCGGCAAACCAATACATCACGGCTCCTTTCAAATTGTTATGAAAGGAAACTATTATTTGCCCGCCAGCGTGTCAATATTTTTTTGGACTTTTTTCTGTACTGAGCCATGAAACGGCCGGGGCAATGTAACCGGCTCACCTGTACCGTTTTGGAAACTGACGGGGTGAAATTATTCCGGCAACAGGATTTTACCGGGGCGGCTGCCCGTCAAACGGCTGTCAGACACCACCAACTGGCCGTTCACCATGACCGCCTTGATGCCGGCCGAAAGCTGATGCGGCTTTTCATAAGTTGACAAATCCCTGACCGCGGCCGGGTCAAAAACAATTATATCGGCCATGTTGCCGGCCGCGAGCCTGCCGCGCTGTTTGATTTTGAAGTGGTCGGCGGCCAGCGCGGTCATTTTGCGCACGGCTTCGCCCAACGGCACGGTTTTGCCGTCAAGCGCGGCGCGCAGAAATTTCGTAAAACTGCCGTAGGCCCGCGGATGAGGGTGATCATTTGGAAAGAGCCCTTCCGGCACGCGCAGGGAGGAATCCGAACCGATCATGACAAAGGGCTGGGAATATATTTTCCACATGTTGGCCTCGTTCATCCCGGAATAAAAGGCCTGGGTCTGCAGTCCGTCGGTTTCCAGAATTTTTATCACGGCCTCGGCCGGTTCAAGCGCCAGATCATTCGCGATGGCGAGCACGGAGCGTCCGCGCCAGCGGGCGTTGGTGGAAGTGGCCACGATGATCCCCTCCCAATACGCCGGAGAACGTTCCGCCGCCAGTTCGTCCCGCAGTCTTTCGCGCGTCTTTTTTTCACCAAGCCCTTTCAGAATAGCCGGCCGGTCATTCGCGGCCAGCCAATCCGGCAATAAAATATCCAGATCGGTGCAGGAAAAAATATAAGGATAACGGTCCGCGGCCATTGCCAGACCATCAGCGCGCGCCTTGTCAATTAAGGCCAGCACTTCGTCAACAAAATGCCAGTTTTTGGCCCCGGCCGTCTTTAAATGAGAAATCTGGATTTTAACCCCGGTCTCACGCCCCACAGCGATTGTCTCAGAAACCGCCTCGCGGACCTTGCTCATTTCGCTGCGCATATGCGTGGTGTAAATCCCCTGGCGGCGCGCCACGATTGCGGCCAGGGCGGTGATTTCAGCCCCGGAAGCGTATTTGCCGGGGCGGTAAATAAGGCCCGTGCTCAATCCCCATGCGCCCTGGTCCAGGCTTTCCTCAAGGAGCCGTTCCATTTTGCGCAGTTCGTCAGCGGAGGAAAGGCGGTCTTCATAGCCCATCACCGCAATCCGCAGTCGGTTGTGGCCGACCAGGGGAATCACATTCACGGCCGGACGGCATTGTTCAAGCAACCGCAAATATTCGCGCATGCTCTGCCATTGGCCGGGATATGACAGCAACTGCCAGTCAAAGGGCAGGTCTTTTTTGGTGGCGATGGGCGCGGCCGAAGCGCCGCAATTGCCGACAATCTCCGTGGTGACACCCTGGTAGACCTTGCTGGGCGCGGAAGGCGCGATCATGAGAAACGTGTCGGAATGGGAATGGACATCTATAAAACCGGGGCAAACATAACAGCCCTCGGCCGCAATAGTTTTGAGGGCAGACTGGCCGCGCAGACTGCCGATGGCCGTAATGCGGTCGGCCTTGCCGCCGATATCGGCGGCCACCGGCTCGGCCCCGGTCCCATCAATGATTTTCCCGCCGGTTATGATCCAGTCAAACATTTTGTTTTTCCTCCGGAACGGGCAGCCCATCCTGCCCGGAAAGCAGGGCCGCGACTTCCGCCTGGACTGACCCAAGCTGGTCAAGACTCAGCATCGGATCGCCGACAATAAATGTCTCGCCGGTCTTGCGGTGCTCATAAACGCGGAGCATGGCCTGATCATCCTTTTTCTGCACTTCCTTCTCGGCGAGAATGCGCCGGCGCTCCAGCATGACGGCCAGAATAAAGATCGCGTTGCGATACTGGGGTTCGTTTTTTTCAATCAATTTGCGCAGGAGCGATTCCGCGGTTTCCTTTTTCAGGACCTCCGGCGGCGGCACAACCGCCTGGAACGAGCCTTTCCAGACGCTGAAAGCGTCTGGATAAGCATTCTGTTTCCAGCAGTTTTCACAGCAATCGCTCCGCTCGTATTCCGCTCCGTTCAGCCGCAGGCTGGAAACATAAATCTGGCCGTCGGCAAACGGCTGTTGGCACATTTTACAGCAAAAAGCCCGCGGTTTGATTTCCCATTCTTGATTATACATCCTTCATCACCAGCTTTCTGTGTTCCCAGAAATAAATCGTCCCGGAAACGACCGTCAGGACGGCCACCAGGGTGGAAATCCAGAAGGTCAGCCGGCTAAAATACAGGTTAAAGGTGATTAAGTCAAAACCAAGATTTCCGCCTGAAATTATCGCCGGCAAAAAATCATCGCGGACAGCCTCGCCCGCAATAATGACAATTATCACAATAATCTGCCAGACGGTCTTGTGTTTGCCCCAGCGGCCGGCCTCAATGGTCAGCCCCTGGCTGGCGGCCAGGAGCCGGATGCCGGTCACCATGAATTCACGGGCCATGATTATGACAACTATCCAGGCCGGGACGATCTGATTCTGGGCGGCAAAGCAGATAAAAGCCGAGCAGATCAGGACTTTGTCCGCCAGAGGATCCATAAGCTTGCCGAAAATGGTGATGGCGCCGCTGCGGCGGGCGAGAACCCCGTCCAGATAATCCGTCAAGGCCGCGCCAATAAAAAGGATCAGCCCCGCCGTCTTTCCGTAGGGCAGCGGCGACAAAAGTAAAAATGGCAGAACAAACGCCATGCCAAGACGAATCAAAGTAATCTGATTGGTTGTTTTCATTGTTCAAAGATGAAACTGGAAACTGGAAATCAGGAGGAAAACATACCGATTCCGCACCAATTTCAAATTTCTAATTTCCATTATCTTCCACTTCCGCAACCAGGTCATATCCCCTTGCATTGACATACCTGGCATTAACCAGCAGGCCCGGTTTGCATCGGCCCGCATCATCTCTCAAATAAACCGCGTTGTCAATCTCCGGCGCCTGATAACGCGAACGCGCCATCCAGACATGTTTCGCGCCGTTTTTTTCCTTTTCAACAAACACTTCCCCTGTTTGGCCGATGGCCTTGGCCAGTTTGACGGCGACAATTTTCTGCTGGGCGCGCATCAATATATCCTTTCTTTGCGCGGCAGTCTGGTGCGCCACCTTGTCCGGTAAACCGGCGGCGCGGGTGCCTTCCTCTTCCGAATAAACAAACACGCCCAGATGGTCAAACTCCGTTTCCCTGACAAACCGCAGCAGACGCTGAAAGGCGGCATCCGTTTCGCCCGGGAACCCGACCAGGCAGGTGGTGCGCAAGGCAACCCCCGGCAGTTTTTGCCTAATTTTTAAAAACAGCTTCCGCAGGCTGTTTTCATCCCCTGCCCGCCCCATCATCCGTAATATTCTTTTATCGCAATGCTGAATCGGCAGGTCAAGATAACGGCATACCTGCCGGGTTTCGTCCATCGCGGCCAGGAGCTCATCGCCGATATGGTCAGGATGTCCGTATAAAAGCCGGATCCAGAACCTGCCGCCGACCCGGCCGAGACGTCTTAACAGGCCGGCCAGATTGGTTTTCCCGGCGCCGAGATCATGTCCATAGCGGGTTACATCCTGGGCTATCAGATTAAGCTCCCGCACGCCGCGGTCCAAGAGCGCCTCCGCCTCCCTGACAATACCGGCGGCGGAACGCGAACGATACTTTCCGCGAATTTGCGGAATGGCGCAAAAAGAACATTGGTGATCGCAACCCTCGGCAATCTTGAGATAGGCATAAGGCGCTTCGGTGAACAGGATTCTGTCAGCCGGCGGATGAATCACGGCCCGCGGGCAAGGCGATATTTCATTTATGCCGCGCCCGCCTTTCACCAGACGCCGGATCACTGATGAGACCCGGTTGATCTGGTCAATTCCGATAAAGGCGTCCACTTCCGGCAAGAGGGCCGGCAGTTCATCCTGATAACGCTGGGGCAGACAGCCGGCCACGACCACCCACCCGACCCGGCCCTTCTTCTTCAAGGCGCAGGCGGCGAGAACCGCCTCAACCGCCTCTTTTTTGGCGTCAGCGATGAAAGCGCAGGTGTTGACAATTATTACATCCGCCTTTTCCGGCGCGCTGGAGAGTTTAAAGCCGGCGCGCAGCGCGCCGGAGGCAATCACCTCGGAGTCCACCCTGTTTTTGGCGCATCCCAGGCTGATAAACCCGACTGACAACGGCAGATTCGTTTTGAAGTGCATTGTTCACAATGTCATTCCCGCGACCCGCCGTAGCGGGCTACGCGAAGGCGGGAAGCGGGAATCCAGAATAAGGATACCCTAAAACGGACTTGATTCCCGACTTGCCGCGCGTGACGCGCGGCAAGTCGGGAATGACGCCCATGCTTGGCATGGCCCATATAAATTAATTACTTTTTTTTACCCGGAGCGCTGAGGAGGCGCGCTTGACGGTCAAGCGACTGCAAGGCTGCTTCGGCGTTTACCCGCCATTTGCTTTCCGGATGAGCGGCGATAAAATTTTCATAAATTACCCGGGCTTCGGCCGGCTTGCCGGTGGCCTGCAGACAACGCGCCTTGCCGAACAGCGCCTGCGGCGTCAAAAAATGATCGGGATATGTCTGAAGAAAGGCGCTGAATTCCATCAAAGCCTTGTCCGTCTCGCCCTTGGCTTCGGAACACATTATCCGGCCCAGTTCGGCCACGCTCAGCATGGAATGCCTGGGGTATCTTTCCATGAATTCACGATAACGCTCGGAGGCGTTATCGTAGGCGCCGGCCGAAAAATGCGAGGAAGCCATGGCCAGCAAAGCCACCGGCCCGGCCGCCGATTTCGGATAACGCCGGGCCAATTCTTCAAATTGCTGGGGGGTCTGGGCAATGCCCAGTATCCGGGAAGCCTGGTCATTGTCGCGATTCGTTTTTATCGTGTAAAAAACAAACGCCAATACAACCAGAAGCAGTCCGGCCGCGACAAGGTAAAAAGCATTGCTTTGTTTCTTGAGAAAAAGCAGGACGGCATGATGCGGCAAAACCTGCGCCTGTTGTTCAGCGTCGGCATTATTTTGTTGAATGTCTTTCATTTATTGCTTTTTTCCAGTTCCGGCGGAAGCGACGGCTCAATGCCGGCCACGCCTTCAATATCCTGAATGTTGAATGTTTCGTTGATATACTTGGCAATCTCGTCCAGGGCGGCGCGCGCCTGGGGACCCGCGCTGATAATCTCCAGCGCATCCCCCCGCGCGGCGCTGACTGATACCAGCCCCAGCACCGACTGGACGTTCAAATATTTTTTCCCCTGCAGGATGAAATTGCATACCTCCAGTTTGGCATGGTGCAGATACACGTCACAATCGTATTTCTGCGCCATTCTGGCAATGGTCGCCGCCGGCTGAATATGCAGCCCCTGCGCGCTCTGCAAAACCACCTTTGCCTGCAAAAAACCGTTGCGTTCCAGCGACTCCTGTTCGGCCCGCCAGAGGCGCGCGTATTTTGCGCACCATTCCTCGGCGGCCGTTTTTTTGCCGATATCGCGCCTTTCCTCTATGGAGCGTAAGTATTTGTGTTTTTCTATTTCATGAATCTGCTCAATGCTGTCGCGGTGCTGTTTCTCGCGCAACCAGGTTACGCGACAATGCTCCATAAAGTCTTTTATCGCGTTCTCCAGGGAGACTTCAACACCCTGGGCTAGAGACATGACGCGCTGATGTTCAAGAATCGCCCTCAGCTCCGCCGGCGACAGATTAATATCCTTGACGTCCATATTCTGACAAGGCATTTTTATTTCGTTTAGCAATTGGTGTAATTTAGAAAAATACGCCCGGCTTGGCAATAAAAATCATTGGGCGTAAGTGAGCACAACTTTTTTCTTTCTGCACTCGCCGGCCATGCTTGCAAAAATTATGAAACCTGCTCACCGGCGCCGGCACGAATTTCCTTTCATCTGGCCGGCGCCGCCGTTTAACATTGCCCTGGTTGAACCGGAAATTCCGCCCAATACCGGCAATATTGCGCGCCTCTGCGCGGCCACGGGCACAGCGCTCCATCTTGTCGGACCGACCGGGTTCCGATTGAACAATCCGGCGCTGAGAAGGGCCGGCCTGGATTACTGGGCTGCGGTTGATCTGCATCAGCATGCCGCATTAGGGGAATTTATGCAGGAAATTTCCGACAAACAGTTTTACCTGTTCAGCACCAGCGGGAAGGCCGCCTACACTTCCGTTTCCTACCGGCCGGGCGATTACCTTGTCTTCGGAAACGAAAGCCGCGGACTGCCGGATGATTTGCTCGCCGCCTATCCCGGAAAAGTTATCGGCATTCCAATCCAAACCGCGCATGTCCGCTCGCTTAATCTGGCCACGGCGGCGGCCATTGTGCTCTACGAAGCTTTGCGGCAGACACAATTCACTGGCGGACCTTCTTCTTCTGGGACGCCGGCAGTGTGATGACGTTCGCCGTTATGTTCCCGGCCTCCAGATCAACGCCGATGACGGTGCCTTCCCTCTGCTGTCCGGCCAGAAGCGTTCTTGCTATCGGGGTTTCAACCTTTTGCTGGATGAGACGCTTCATGGGACGCGCGCCGTAGACCGGGTCATAGCCGTTGGTTACAATATAGTTTTTAACCGCGCCGGAAACTTCAAGCATGATCCTGTTTTCCTGGAGCCTTTTCCGCAAATCGTCCAACTGCAGATCGGCAATCTTGCCAAGCTCCTCCCGGGTCAGCGGTTTGAAGAGGACGGTTTCATCAACCCGGTTCAGAAATTCAGGACGGAAATGCGCGCGCAGGGCCTGCATGACCTTGTCGCGGACAGAGTCCTCAATATGCCCCTGCCGGTCAATGCCTTCCAGCAGGAGAGGCGAGCCGATGTTGCTGGTCATGATAACGACCGTGTTCTTGAAATTCACGGTGCGGCCGTGGGAATCCGTCAGACGGCCCTCGTCTATCAACTGCAGGAGAATGTTAAACACGTCGGGATGGGCCTTTTCAATTTCGTCAAACAGGAGCACGGAATAAGGCTTCCGGCGCACGGCTTCCGTAAGTTGTCCGCCTTCCTCGTAGCCGATATAACCCGGCGGCGAGCCGACCAGGCGTGAAACCGTGTGTTTTTCCATGTATTCGCTCATGTCAATCCGCACCATGTTTTCCTCGGTGTCAAACAAAGCGGCCGCCAGGGCCTTGGCCAACTCCGTTTTGCCCACGCCGGTGGGGCCGAGAAAAATAAAAGAACCGATTGGGCGTTGCGGATTCTGTATGCCGGCGCGCGCCCTTAAGACCGCGTCGGCCACGGCCTGCACGGCCTCGTCCTGACCGATCACGCGCTCATGCAGAACCTGGTCCAGCCGGAGAAGTTTTTCGCGCTCGCCTTCCAAAAGCCGCGTCAGGGGAATTTTTGTCCAGCGCGAAACCACCTCGGCGATTTCCTCCTCGGTAACTTCCTCCCGCAAAAGGGGCGTTTGACCGGCGCTTTCGGCAGCATCGGCCTTCTTCAACTCCTTCTCCAGGGCCGGCAGAATCCCATGCCGGATTTCGGCCACTTTATCAAGATTGTAAGCCCGCTCGGCCTCCTCGCATTCGCGCCGCGCCTTTTCAATTTTTTCGCGCAGGACCTGCTTGCGCGCCAAGGCTTTCTTTTCGCCCTCCCATTTGGCGCGCATTTCCGCGGATTTGTTTTTCAATTCCGCCAGCTCCTTGCGCAATGCGGCCAGCCGCTCCTGGCTGGCCTCGTCTTTTTCCTTTTTAAGCGCCGTCTCCTCTATCTCCAGCCGCATCTGCCTGCGGGTGATTTCGTCAAGCTCGGCCGGCATGGAATCTATTTCCGTTCTGATGGAAGCGCAGGCTTCGTCAACCAGGTCAATGGCCTTGTCCGGCAGGAACCGGTCGCTGATATAACGGTTGGAAAGCGTGGCCGCCGCGACCAGGGCGGCATCCTGGATGCGGACGCCGTGGTGGATTTCAAATCTTTCCTTTAGCCCGCGCAGGATTGAAATGGTGTCTTCCACGGAGGGCGCATCCACCACAATCGGCTGGAAGCGGCGTTCCAGGGCCGCATCCTTTTCAACATGCTCGCGGTATTCGTCAAGCGTGGTGGCGCCGATGCAATGCAGTTCGCCGCGCGCCAGCATGGGCTTCAAAATATTGCCGGCATCGGACGAGCCTTCCGTGCGGCCGGCGCCGACAATGGTGTGCAATTCGTCAATGAAAAGAATAATTTTACCTTCGGCCGATTTGATTTCATTGAGGACCGCCTTTAACCGCTCCTCAAATTCGCCGCGGTATTTTGCGCCCGCCAGCAGGGAAGTCATGTCCAGGGCAAAGATGGTGCGGTCTTTCAATCCCTCCGGCACGTCGCCGCGGACAATTCTATGCGCCAATCCCTCCACAATGGCGGTTTTGCCCACGCCCGGCTCGCCGATCAGCACCGGATTGTTTTTGGTCTTGCGCGACAAAATGCGGATGACACTGCGTATTTCCTGGTCGCGGCCGATGACCGGGTCCAGCTTGCCCTTGCGCGCCATGTCCACCAGGTCCAGCCCGTATTTCTGAAGGGCCTCGTAGGCTCCCTCCGGATTGGCGCTGGTGACCCGCTGGTTGCCGCGCACGGAAGACAAGGCATTCAGCAGTTTCTGATGCGTTATTCCGAATTCGCCGAGTATTTTTCCGGAAGGCGTTGTCCGGCCTTCATCCGCGAAAGCCATCAAAAGGTGCTCAACGGAAAGATACTCGTCCTTCATCCTTTTGGCCTCATCGGCGGCCTTGACAAAAAGACGGTTTAAGCGCTGGGTAACGTAAGTCTTGCCGGCTTCCACTGCCCCGCCGCTGACATGCGGTTTTTTTTCAAGCTCCCGCTCAAGGCGCGCTTTCAATTCCGGCAGGGCGACACCCATTATCTCAAAGATACGCGGCGCCAATCCATCGGGTTGTTCCAGCAATGCGGCCAGAAGATGCTCGCCGTCCAGCTCCTGGTGGCCGTGGCGCACGGCCAGGGACTGAGCGGCCGGCATGGCTTCCTGCACTTTTTGCGTGGCTTGATTTAAATCCATGTTATTCCCCCCTTCTTCACGCTTCATTCCAAGAATGCAATAATTTTGCCGGATAATAAAGCAAAAAACAATTTGGTAGGGAAAGAAGTTTTACGCACCGCTTTTAGCGGCCAGGCCTGGATTCACAAGTTCACAATGCCTTTGCAATCGGGATAAGCGGCGCAACCCCAGAACTGTTTGCCGGCATTTTTGCCGTTTTTTGTGGTGCGCAGAACCATGCTTTTGCCGCAGAGCGGGCAGACGGGGATAAGATCATCGGACGGATTGGACCGATCTGGCGGATCAGCACGATCCTTTGTTCGCCTTCGTTCACGCTCGGCCAGTCTGGCGACGGCGAGTTGTTCGCTGTAACCACCGTCTTCAACAAACCGTTTTTCAAGCGCGGCAATTTGCTGGTCCAGGAGGTAGTTGGCCTGGTTGATCAGGCAGATCAGCGCATTAGCCCGCACGGCCGGGTCGTCATGCTCCAGCCAGGCGGCATAAAGCGCCCAGCGCTCCTGGTCTGTCAGATCAGTCAGATCGGACTGATCTGACCGATCATGTTTGAATTTCTGCGGCACGCGCCTGACAGCGACAGCTTCGGCGGAATCAGGCTCCCACAACTTGAGGCGCCGGTGACGCAAATAGTCTTCGTAGTCAAGGAGCAGTTCCTCCAGACTGGAACGGGCCGTATTGAGCAGGCGCAGTTCAGTCTGCGAGGAGGTGGCGGCGGCGCGGCTGCCCTCGGCAATGTTTTGCCGGCCGGAGCGGGCGGCTTGAACCATCTGGTCAATTGTCCGGGAACGGGAATCAAGGAATTTTTCGCAAAACCAGTAGGTCGCATCGTATATGATTGTGGCGGTCTGAAAACTGCAGGAATTGCGATAGCCGCCGCTGGGCCGCAGTTTAGTCATGACTACCATGCTCCTTTATCCGCCGCGTCGCACAGATATTGAAAGGCCTTGCCAGCCCCCATTTCTTGAAGTTGCCCGGTTTGCGCACGATTTAAGGGCCGCAATTTGCCGACCGCTTCAAAAAATTTATTCTTCCGGACAATATCGCTGCCGTATTCGCTCAGCGCCAGCCGGCCGCAATAGGAAAAGCCGGCGTAACGGGTTAAGATGGTCTGGCCGATCATGATATTCGCACCGCGCAAAAAATCTTCCCGGTAAGGCGCGAGTGCTTCGCATCCCAAATCATCAAAAAAGGGCTGTCCGTTTTTATTCATTTCCGTCCCGATGTTTATGGAAAAGTCCAACTTGCGGGCGGCCAGGATAACTTCATGCAGTTTCTGAAGCTTGCGGCGGCGCTCATCGGTATTTTTAATGTTATGATTTCTATCCGGGATGATGTTCAGCGCGGCCGCGCCCTTGGCTTTCAGAACCTCAAGCATTTTCAGCATATCCCCCTCCCCTGCGCTGGTCCCATCCAGCCAGGTTGCCATGGGGATGGCATCGCATTGCAACGCCCATGAAATAAAATCATCCGCGCACGGAAACGTTTTTTCGTCGGGGCGGACGTAGCCGATGCCGCCGCTTTTCGCCAAAAGCGAGCGGACTTTCTCATCCATCGCCGGCGGGTCGTTGAGAAGCAATTTTGTTTCTTCTTCGGTTTTATGCAGAAGTTTTGACCAGAAGGCCGTCAATTTTTCGCCGGACGGAAAAACATTTTGCGCCTTGAGGCAATAGGACCGGACTATATGCCGCTCGGTCGGACAACCGCCGGGCGACAGCGGCAAGACATCCGCGTTGTAATCAATGGTGATCTCCGGCAAGCGCTCATTGATTCTTTTGACCAGGGCGCGGTTGCGCAAATTGGCCTGCTCGCGAAACCCGCTCAAAGTTTTCATGGCCGGAGAATTTTCGGGCGGCAATGCGCCAAACCCCGCGGCCATGATATAGGCCACCCCGGGCTCGCCCGGCGAATTGATGTCAACCGGCGCGTATTCGCGCAGATAGGCGCGCGTCTCCAAATGAACAGCGGTGCGCAGGCCCAGCATTTGGCCGGCCGTAAAAAATTCTTCCAAGCCATCCAGCACGTCAAAGTCGCACAATCCCGCCGCATAAAAGTTGTTTTTCCTGCACTCCAAGGCAATATGCGCCGGCGAATACCCTTGCGCGTTGTAAGAATAGAACGAATGAATATGAAGATTTACCACGCCTGAATCGGCGGGAGTGCTTGCTGGAAATTCCCGGACAATATCCGCCAGTGCCTTGAGACGTTCATTCGGGTTAAAAGAGTCTATCTGCTTCATTTGCCACACTTTACATAGCACCGTTCATAAATCAAGTTAATCATGCAGTTAATCATGCATGAGACCTGGATGACGAATGCATACGATCTTGACAAGGCCCAGAGCATCCGTTACAGCATAATGAACATGAAATGCTATCCCCTGAACAATGCGTAATTTCAAACTGACGGCCACGCAGAATGAAAACAAAAGGCTCAGCGTTCTACCTGGAGACCGACACCCTGCTTGGGAAACAACGCGGAGACGTGCTGGCCGCTTTACCGCAGGAAGAAATCAAACCCTACCGCATCTCGGACGAGGTAAAAACGCCGGGTTATGCGAAGTTTTCACGGGCTATGATTATTCCTCCCCCAACAAGGTATATAACCGCACCGAACCGTGGCGCTATTTATTCAAGAATTTAACGGGCATAAATTATTACCTTTTTTGCGGCATTGGTGCTGACGGCAATGCGGGTTATTTCAACCCTGACATGACCCTTTCACCCTCCGGCCAATGGTTTGGCGAGGCCATGCGCGAGATCCGGAGCGGGCCCGGCGCGCTCCTTTTTAACAAACGCCGCATCTATGACTCCGTGGGAATCTATTTTTCGCAGAACAGCATCCGCGCCGCCACCGCGCTCAACACGCGCATCATTGAGCGCGCCTGTGCTCACCGTGAAAACATTTTGAAGGATTTTGAAATGCTGGGGCTTGCGCCGGAGTTGGTCAGCAATTATGAAGCGGAAAACAACCCGGAAACACTGCGAAAATATGCGCTGGTCTTTGCGCCTTTCTGCGCCAGCCTTTCCGCGAATGAACTCAAGACCTTTGAACAATATGTGAACGCGGGCGGAGTCCTGGTCCTTGATCCCTTCTTCGGGCTCTATGATGAAAACGGACGCTTGGCTGAATCCCGCTCGCTCTGGCTAAAAGCCGGGGACGAAAGTTTGCTCAAGGCTTTTGACAAATCCGATGAACAGAGGGGCGAGCTTGGCCTGAATAATGGCAAGGAACCGGAAAAAATAAATCTTATTGCGTTTTCCGGCGCCAGCCGAAGGCTGACCGAAGGAAAACCCTGTCCGGAATGGAGCGGCGCCAATAACACCTTTGTCGTTGAGCATGCGCCGGCCGGAAAAGGGATGGTGTATAACATTTCGTTCCTGATTCCGGAGAGTGAAACCATGGCGCATTGGCTCAGGAGTCTTGCGGAAAAACACGGCGTAACAGCGCCCCTGTGGGTGGAAGATGAACAGGGAAAACTGGTGGCGGATATTCAGCTTGCGCGGCTTCAGGGCGAGGAAAAGGAATTTATCGGCCTGGTCCACAGCACATGGACGGCACCCTGCAAGAAAAAGGAGGCCCTTATCCGCTGGAAGGAAAAGCTTCATACTTATGATGTCCGGGCGGGCAAATACCTAGGCGAGCTTGACGCCCTGCCCTGCACTCTTGATCCGATGGAGCCCATGCTCCTCTGCCGCACAAAGCATCAGGTTGGAGAGATAAATGTCCGGCTGGAAACCGAAACTGTCCGGCAGGGAGAGATTTTGCGCGCTCAGATCAAAGTGTCCGGCAGTGAGCAAAGCCCTGTTCTTTGCCGTGCGACACTGCAGGATCCTGACAAGAAAATCTTGGAGCCGTTCCAGTCCAAAGTCTGGATTAAGGGCGAAGGCCTAGTTGAATTTCCCGTGGCGTCCAACGATAAGCCGGGCGCCTGGACCCTGGAAGTCCGCGAAATTATCTCGGGCCGGATGGTTTCCAAGGCGGTACAGATTAAAAACCGGGAGGGAAGCAAACCATGAACCGCGCCATATGGCGCTTAATGGCAGTGGTCATGGCAATATCCTGCTGTGGCAGCGCAACGGAAACGAATGAAACGGATGCCATTGCTGCCATCCTGAACAAGTACGGGGTAACAGCAGACCTCTGCTTTAAACACGACATAAAGGCCCGGTTCTTTCTTGTTGATTACGGCCCGCGCGAGATTACCAATGACAAGGCGGCGATTGCTCCATTATTGGACAGAGAATATAAACTGTTCCAGGCATGGGCAACTGGCCGGCAAAATGAAACGCAAAAGTAATTTAATCTTACCTGCCAAAAATGTCTCACTTGTCAGAACATATGCGCCAAATAGTCTCATAATTTTAAGACAACACATTTGACTATTTAACGCAAGATGTTATTATATAATAACATATATAAAACGACACTTTTTGGCATTAAAAATGCTTTAATTAAATGGCAAAAGGAGAATTACCATGGCCAAAGTATTGGGAATAGATTTAGGGACCACTAATTCATGCATGGCTGTCATGGAAGGCGGCCAGCCGGTTGTTATACCAAACGCGGATGGCGCGCGGACAACCCCCTCGGTTGTTGCCTTCACAAAAAGCGGCGAGCGCCTGGTTGGCCAGGCGGCCAAACGTCAGGCCGTTACCAATCCTACCAACACCGTTTATTCCATTAAGCGGTTTATGGGACGCAAATATGATGAAGTGGCCCATGAAATTTCTCTCGTGCCCTACCAGGTGGTCAAAGCCAAAAATGGCGATGTCCATGTGAAAATCGGCGACAAAGTCTATTCACCCCCCGAAATATCCTCCATGATTCTCCAGAAAATGAAAATGGACGCGGAGGCTTATCTGGGGGAAAAAATCACCCAGGCGGTCATTACCACCCCGGCCTATTTTAACGACAGCCAGCGCCAAGCCACCAAGGATGCGGGCAAGATTGCCGGACTTGAAGTTTTGCGCATTATCAACGAACCGACCGCCGCTTCGCTGGCCTACGGACTGGAAAAGAAAAAAGACGAAAAAATTGCCGTCTATGACCTGGGCGGCGGAACATTTGATATTTCCATCCTTGAGATCGGCGATGGCGTTTTTGAAGTCAAGGCCACCAATGGCGACACGCACCTCGGCGGAGATGATTTTGACCAGATGATAATCAACTGGCTGGTGGCCGAGTTCAAAAAAGACAACGGCATTGACCTTTCCAAAGACACCATGGCCCTGCAAAGGCTGAAGGAAGCCGCTGAAAAAGCCAAATGCGAGCTGTCTTCCTCCCAGCAGACCGAAATCAACCTGCCCTTTATTACGGCCGATTCATCCGGGCCCAAACATCTGAACATGACCCTGACCAGGTCCAAGCTTGAACAGCTGGTTGACCGGTTGATTGAAAGAACGGTCGGCCCGGTCCGCTCCTGTCTCAAGGACGCCGGCTTGGAGCCGTCCAAAATCAACGAGGCCGTGCTGGTGGGCGGCATGACCCGCATGCCCAAAGTGCAGGACATGGCCCGCACGCTGTTTGAAAAGGAACCCCACAAGGGCGTCAACCCCGACGAGGTCGTCGCCGTAGGCGCCGCCATTCAGGCCGGCGTTCTCAAGGGCGAGGTACACGATGTCCTGCTCCTTGATGTTACGCCTTTAAGCCTCGGCATTGAAACGCTGGGCGGCGTGTTCACCACCCTCATTGAGCGCAACACCACCATCCCGACCAGGAAGAGCGAAATATTCAGCACCGCGGCCGACAATCAGTCGTCGGTTGAAATTCATGTCCTCCAGGGCGAGCGCAAGATGGCAGGCGATAACAAATCCATCGGCCGTTTTCACCTGGACGGCATCCCCCCGGCGCCCCGCGGCGTGCCGCAGATTGAAGTCGGCTTTGACATTGACGCCAACGGCATCCTGCATGTCAGCGCCAAGGACCTCGGCACCGGCAAGGAACAGAAGATAACCATCACCGCCTCCAGCGGCCTTGACAAATCCGAAATAGAAAACATGGTCAAGGACGCCGAACAGCACGCCGACGACGACAAATCAAAACGCGAGCAGGTGGAGACCAGAAACCGGGCGGACGCGCTGGCCTATGAAACCGAAAAACTTCTGAAAGAACATGGCGCCAAGATTGATCCGGCCAAAAAAGCGCGGGTGGAATCGGCCCTGGAAAAAATTAAATCGGTCATCAAGGACGGCGACACCGAAGCCATCAAGTCGGCCATGGAGGCGCTTAACTCCGAAATGCAGGCGGTCTCATCCGACCTTTATTCGCAGGCCAAAGGCGCGCAGCAGAAGGGCGGCGGTGAAGGCGCGTCTTCCGGGGAATCGGAAGGCCGCAAGGAAGAGCAGTCCAAATCGCGCGATGCGCGCGACAAATCCTCAAAAGGCGGCGACGACGTCATTGACGCTGACTTTGAAATGGTAGACGATAAAAAGTAATTTGGGTTCTCCGCCTTGGGCGGATCCGCCTGTGGCGGAAAGGTTCAGCGTTCATGGTTATTAAAATCCTGGACAAAGAACAGCGAGCCTGAATCATCAGGGAAAAACAACAACACAAAGGAGGAAGAGAACATATGAAAATTCAACCGTTGGGCGACCGGGTATTGGTTGAACCCCAAAAGGATGAAGAAACAAAGAAAGGCGGAATCATTATTCCCGACTCCGCCAAGGAAAAACCCATGCAGGGTAAAATCATTGCCGTCGGCGCGGGCAAATACGACGATAACGGCAAACGGGTTCCAATGAATGTCAAGAAGGGCGATCTGATTCTCCTGCCGAAATACGGCGGTACAGAAGTCAAGCTTGACGAAAAGGAATACCAGATTGTGCGCGAAGACGACATCCTGGGAATCATTGAAAGCTGACCCACTGTCAGGGATAACCAAAGACAAATCAATAATAGAAAGGAACGATTATTATGGCAGAGAAAGGCAAACAGTTAAAATATGACGCGGAAGCCAGGCAAGCTATCCTGCGCGGCGTTGAAAAACTCAGCCGGGCGGTCAAGGTAACGCTTGGACCCTGCGGCCGCAACGTCATTCTTGACAAGAAATTCGGCTCGCCGACGATTACCAAGGACGGCGTAACCGTGGCCAAGGAAATTGAACTGTGCGATCCATTTGAAAACATGGGCGCGCAGATGGTGCGGGAAGTCGCCAGCAAGACGAGCGATGTGGCCGGCGACGGCACAACCACCGCCACCCTGCTCAGCGAATCCATTTATCGCGAAGGCCTGAAAAACGTCACGGCCGGCGCGGATCCGATGGCGCTCAAACGCGGCATTGAAATCGCCGTGAATGAAGTTGTGGACAACTTGGCCAAACAAAGCAAAAAGGTCAAGGAACACACGGAAATCTGCCAGGTGGCCACGATTTCCGCCAACGGCGACAAAAAAATCGGCGAAATAATCGCCGACGCCATGGACAAGGTCGGCAAAGACGGCACGGTAACTGTTGAAGAGGCCAAGAGCATTGAAACCACGCTGGATGTCGTGGAAGGCATGCAGTTTGACAAGGGTTACCTCTCGCCTTATTTCGTCACCAACGCGGAAAACATGGAAGCGCTGCTGGAAGACCCGTATATTCTGATCTACGAGAAAAAAATATCCAGTCTCCAGGATTTTCTGCCGTTGCTGCAGAATGTCGCCAAATCCGGCAAACCGTTCATGATCATTGCCGAGGAAGTTGAAGGCGAGGCCCTGGCCACCCTGGTGGTCAACCGTCTGCGCGGAACTCTGCAATGCTGCGCGGTAAAGGCGCCCGGCTTCGGCGACCGCCGCAAAGCCATGCTGGAAGACATTGCCATCCTGACCGGCGGCCGCTGCATCACCGAGGACTTGGGCATCAAACTTGAAAACATCAAGATTGAAGACCTGGGCCGCGCCAAACGCGTGACCATTGACAAGGAAAATACCACGATCATTGAAGGCGCCGGCAAAACATCGGCGATTCAGGGACGCGTCAACCAGATCCGCAAGGAAATTGAGGAAACCACCTCCGATTATGACCGCGAAAAACTGCAGGAACGCCTGGCCAAGCTGGCCGGCGGGGTGGCGGTGATCAACGTCGGGGCGGCAACCGAAACCGAGATGAAGGAGAAAAAGGCCCGCGTGGAAGACGCTCTGCATGCCACGCGCGCAGCGGTGGAAGAGGGTGTTGTGGCCGGCGGCGGCGTGGCCCTTCTGCGCTGTCAGGCGGCGATTGAAAAAATCAACGCCAAGGGCGATGAAGCCATCGGCGTGCAAATCATCAACCGCGTTCTGGAAGCTCCCATCCGCCAATTGGTTGGCAATGCCGGCGTGGACGCATCCATCGTGGTGGCCGAGATTAAAAAGAACAAGGGCAGTTACGGTTATAATGTCGCCACGCGGGAATACACCGATCTTATCAAGGACGGCGTCATTGATCCGACCAAAGTAGCGCGCACGGCCATTCAAAACGCATCCAGCATTGCGGCGCTTCTGCTGACAACCGAATGCATGGTGACCGAGATTCCCGAAAAGGAAAAACCGGCCCCTATGCCCGGCGGTCACGGCGGCATGGGCGGCGGCGATATGGACATGTATTAAAACTCCGGTTCAAGCGTTCAATCCGCCCGCGGCGGATTGAACGCCCGGAACTTTTAATTATATATTCTCTTGCAAAAACGAAACGGGGCATATATACTATGCCCCGTTTTTTTTATGACCACGAATACTGCGCAAAAAAGCACAAATATGAACATTGAATTACTAGAGTCGGCCAAACGCCGGGTACCAAACACGTCGGTGCTGATCAACATGGTTTCAGTCAGAGTCCGTCAATTGATTGCCGGCCAGCGCCCCCTGTTGAAAATTGAAAACCAGCAGGCTGACTTTGAAGACATTGCTCTCAAGGAAATCGCCGAAGGCAAGATCATGGCGGAGATTAACCTCGCAAGCTAGCCCTGCTTTCGCAGGGGCAGCTCTCCGGCGTTCCCAAGTCCGGAATTGCGGACATTCCAGAGTTAATGCCTGATTCTTGATTTTTTAAAAGGAATACACCTTGTGCCAAACTATCTTAGCAACAGCCGGCCTGATTTTTCCCCCGGCAAAATTGACTGCGGCATCATCAACTGCTATGCCTTCAAAGGCGATCTGAAAGGCGAACTGGCCGGCCGCAAGATTGACCCGCCGACCGCGATCATGCTGCTGGAGGACATGCTGGCGATCCGCGAGTTTGAGGAAATGATCGTCAAACTGCGTTCAGGCGCCTATGATCCCCTGCCGAACTTCAATTATCGCGGGCCGACCCACCTTTCCATCGGCCAGGAAGCGGCCTCCACCGGCGCCTGCCACGCGCTGCAATGGACCGACTATATCACCAGCACCCATCGCGGCCACGGCGACAGCATCGCCAAGGGCTGCATCGCCCTGCGCCTGATGCCGGATGAAGCCTTGAAAAGACGTTTGCCTTCCATTAAATCGGCCGCGCGCGAGGATCTTGTGGAAGCGGCCATAGAAGACCACATCTTCCGCACCATCGCCGAACTTTTCGGCAAGGAGGATGGTTATTGCAAAGGCCGCGGCGGCGGCATGCACATCGCCGATTTCACCATGAATCATCTCGGTGCCAATGCCATTGTCGGCGGCGGCGTTCCCATCGCCACCGGCGCGGCGCTCGGCTGCCGATACCTGCGCAATAAAGGCGTGGTCTGCTGTTTTGCGGGCGACGGCGCCTATGCCAACGGCGTCGTGCTTGAATCGCTGAACTGGGCGGCCATGCAGCAGTTCACGAATGAAATGGCAAAGGAAAAATGCGGCCTCCCCATCATTTTCGCCGTCCATAACAACCATTACGGCATGACCGGCCGGGCTGAAAAAGAGGTCAGCGGCATCCAAACCATCGCGCGCCGTGCGGCCGGATTTGCCGACAACAACATGCAGGCCGAGGTCGTCAACGGGATGGATGTCCTCGCGGTGCGCGATGCGGTTTCCCGCGCGGCGGAAACCTGCCGCCAGGGACAGGGTCCCTGCCTCCTTGAATTAAACACCTACCGCTATTATGGCCATTCCCTGACCGACCCGCGCAGTGAATACCGCACCAAAGACGAGGAAACCGCCTGGAAAGAAGTTGATCCCATTGCCACGTTTTCAAGACAGCTGAAAGCATGCGGCATATTAAACGATGATTCATTGGCCGCCCTGCAAAAAAAAGTCGGCGAAAGAAACGCACGGGCCGCACAAAAAGCGGCCGGCGCGCCTGATCCGCAGGCCAGGGACGTCATCAAATACATGTACACCAGCACCAGCTGCACAACTGTTCCGGAAAATTACCGCCGGACGAAGATTGTAAAGGAAAAGCCGCAGTTCAAACGCGTCAACGGCGAACTGAGCTACAAGGACGCCATCAAAGAGGCCCTTTACGAGGAAATGATGCGCGACAGCCGCGTGCTTCTTTACGGCGAGGATGTGGCTGATTACGGCGGAGCCTTCAAAGTCACCAAGGGGCTTCTGGAGGCATTCGGGCGCGACCGTGTCTTTAACACGCCCATCTCCGAAGCGGCCATCTGCGGGACGGCCGTCGGCGCGGCCATGATAGGCTTGAGACCCGTGGTGGAACTGATGTATATGGATTTTGCCCTGATGGCCTCCGATCAAATCAGCAACCAGGCGGCCAAGTGGCATTATATGTCCGGCGCCAACATTGAAATTCCGCTGGTGATCAGGGCTTCGGTCGGCGGAGGCAAAGGTTACGGCGGCCAGCATTCCCAGACCCTGGAAAGCGTTTTTACGCATATCCCCGGCCTTTACGTGATTTATCCGGCCACGCCTTATGACGCGAAAGGCCTGCTCAAGGCGGCCATCCGCGACAATAATCCCATCATGTTTGTGGAATCCCAATTGCTCTATCCGCTCAAGGGCAATGTCCCGGAAACAGATTATCTGGTGCCGATCGGCGTCGCGGATGTTAAAAGGGCCGGCGAAGATGTTACGCTCGTGGCTTGGGGACCGGCCGTTCATGACGCCCTCAAAGCCGCGGAAGCTCTCCAAAAGGAAAAAATCAGCGCCGAAGTGATTGACGTGCGCACTTTGGTGCCGCTGGACATGGAAACCATTTTGCAGTCCGTGCGCAAAACCGGCCGGTGCGTTGTCGCCAGCCAGAGCGTCAACATCGGCAGTTTCACCGGCGAGATAGCGTCCAACATCGTTGAACAGGCCTTTGATTATCTGGATGCTCCGGTGAAACGGGTCGGCGCCAAAAACGGCATCGCGCCGCAATCGCATATTCTTGAAGCCGCTTTTTTGCCGAATGCGAACGATATTGTTGCGGCAGCGAAGGAGTTGTTTTAAACAAGAAGTCATAATTCCCTGGCCGACGCGAAACGCATCGGATCGTGCAGGCAGGAGTCATTAGTCAGCATATTTGAAAATATGTATTAATCAGGATGATCAAAATTGTCTTATTCTGATTTCTGTCTACTGACTTCTGACTACTGGATTTATCATGGCCCATACAGTCATAATGCCCAAACTGGGGCAGACCGTTGAGGAATCAACCATCCTCAAATGGCATAAAAAAGCCGGCGACCAGGTCAAGAAAGGCGAAGTCCTGTTTGAAATTGAGACCGACAAGGCCGTGCTGGAAGTTGAAAGTTTTGTTGACGGGACCCTGCTGAAAATCCTGATCAACGAGGGGACCGCCGTGCCGGTCATGACGGCCGTGGCCTTTATCGGCCAGCCCGGCGAGCCAATCCCGGATGTCCCCCCGCCCGCGCCTGCTGTTGCACCGACACCCACCCACACCGTTACCCCGATACGCCCTGATGCCGCTGTTCCGGCCCGCCATGACTCCGATACTCCGACGCTCCGTAGCGCCGTAACACCCCTTGCTGTTCAACAGCCTGCCCCCGCCCCTTCGCAGCCCGCCCATAAAGCCGTGTCGCCGCGCGCGCGGCAAACGGCAAAAGAACACGCCATCAGCTGTGAACCTATCGCCGGCACCGGTCCCGGCGGACGCGTCATTGAAAAGGACGTTTTGAATTATCTTCAGGCAAAGAAATACCACAAACTCCGCATCACGCCGGCCGCCAAGGCGCTGGCCGTCAAGGAAGGAATTGACGTGCTTGGCGTTGAACCCGGCGAGCCCGGCAAAATTTCGGTTGAAGATATTCAACGGGCCATGGCTGAAAAACCGAAGGAAATGAGCAAGATACGGCAGATCATCGCCCAGCGGCTCACCAGGAGTTTTTCCTCCACGCCCCACTTTTATGTGACCGTGGCGATTGACATGACTGATCTCCTGGAATTCCGCAAAAATCTGAAAAAAGAAGGCAAGCCCTATTCGGTCACTGATTTTATCCTCAAGGCCTGCGCCATGGCGCTCGCGGAATTTCCGGCGGTCAACAGCACCATTGACGGCAAAAATGGCAAATCCGTGCGCTGGCATGCAAAAGTTCATCTCGGTCTGGCGGTTGACGTCAAGGAAGGACTGGTGGTGCCGGTCATCCGCAATGCCGATGCCATCTCATTTGCGGAACTGCACGAACAGGCGGCCGCGCTGGTCGCCAAGGCCAGGGCCGGCAAACTTTCTCCCAACGAAATGACCGGCAGCACCTTTACCATTTCCAACATGGGCATGCTCAACGTTGACAATTTTACGGCCATCATCAATCCCGGCGAGAGCGCGATCCTGGCCATCGCCAGCATTTTTGAGACGCCGGTCGCGATCAAAGGTGAAATCAAAATCCGCTCCATCATGAAGGCCACGGTTTCCTCCGACCACCGCCTGGTGGACGGCGCGCTGGCCGCCAAATTTATCAACCGCATCAAAAACCTGCTTGAGGACATCCCGCAATGGACAAGTATGACATAGCCATCATCGGCGGCGGGCCGGGCGGATACCCGGCGGCGATCCGCGCCGCCCAGCTCGGCGCTTCGGTGGTTCTGATTGAAAAGGAACTGGCCGGCGGCACCTGCCTGAACTGGGGCTGTATCCCCACCAAAACCCTTATTGCCGCCGCATCATTTTACGCGCGCGCCAAACACGAAATCCCGCCGGGATTGAAGGCCGCGGATGTAACTTTTGACTACAAGGAAATGATCGGCAACAAAAACCGGGTGGTTGCCAAACTGCGAAACGGCGTGAGCCATCTGCTCAAGGCCAATGGCGTTGAGTTTCTGCAGGCGTCCGCCTCGTTTGCCGGCCGCAACCTTCTGCTCCTGAAAGACGCCGGCGGCGAAGAAAGCAGCCTGGAGGCAAAATACATTGTCATTGCCGCCGGATGCGTTTCCGCCGTGCCCGCCTTCCTGCCCCGGGACGAAAAAATAGTTGAAAGCCGGGCGTTCCTTGAACGGGACAAACTGCCGGAAAAATTAATCGTGCTCGGCGGCGGGATTATCGGCTGTGAATTTGCCTGCATGGCCGCCCAACTCGGCGCGGAGGTGGTAATCGTTGAGCTGCTGGAAGACATCATGACAAACGTGGACAAGGATCTGAGGGCCGAAGTCCGCCGTCACATGGAAAAAAACCTCAAAATCCAAATCCTGACCGGCAAACCCCTGGAAAACATTGTCTGCGGCGGAAAAACAGTAAAAGGACAATGCGGCGATAAACTTTTGGAGGCGGAACTTCTGCTATGCGCCGTCGGGCGCGTCCCGGCCAGCGCTAATCTGGCGCTTGAACAATGCGGGCTGAAAGCGAATGGAAAAGGATTTATTGAGACGGATGCGGATTGCCGCACGCAGGCGGCAAATATTTTTGCCATTGGCGACATCAATGGCAAATATCAGCTTGCGCATGCCGCCACCGCCCAGGGCATAGCCGCCGTTGAAACCGCGCTGGGACACCGCCGGTCCAAACGCGAACCATTGATACCATCCTGCATATACACGGCGCCTGAACTCGGCGTGGTCGGTTTGAGCGAACAGGAGGCGGAAAAAACTGGCCGGAAAATCGTCACGGGAAAATTTCCGTTTGCGGCCTTGGGCAAGGCGGTTTCATCCGGGGAAACCGCCGGCTTTGTCAAATGGATCGCCGATCCGGCCACCGGCCAGCTGCTCGGCGCGGGCGTGGCGGGGGCCCACGCCACGGAATTGATTGCCGAGGCTACCTTGGCGGTTCAATCTGAGCTAACCTATAAAGAACTGGGTAAAACAGTGCATGCTCATCCAACCATGTCCGAAGCCTGGATGGAGGCGGCGCACGGCGTAAGCGGGCATTGCATCCATCTGCCGCCGAATGGAAAAGGTAGAATTAAGAATGCAGAATGAAAAATTTATCATATTATGATTGTCATTCCCGTTTACACGGGAATGACAGATTCAAGCAAAGATAAAAATGAATTTCACACTCCCATCATCAATGCAGGCCGTCCGGTTGCATGGCAAGGGATTTGAGAACATCAAGGTTGACACCGTTCCCGTTCCTGAGCCGAACGACAACCAGGCGCTGGCGCGCGTTGACGCCGCGGGGGTTTGCTCTTCCATATTAAAGCTGATTGCCCAGGGAAGCGAACACACCTTCATCAACGGCTGGGACATGGCAAAGTTCCCGGTCATTTTGGGCGATGAAGGGTCTATCACGATTGTCAAATCCGGCAGGAATGTCGCCCGCAAATATTCAGTAGGCAAAAGATTCGCGGCCCAGCCGGCGGTGGATTCGCCGCCGATAAATTTCCGCGAGCGCTATGCGCGCGGCGGGGCCGGGATGGAAAAAGTGGCCATCGGCTACTCTCTGCCCGGGCATTTGGCGCAATATATGCTCATTACCGAAGAAACCATTGCCGCCGACTGCCTCCTGCCCCTGCCCTCGGATGACATCCCTTATTTTGCCGGGGCCCTGTGCGAGCCGCTCTCATGCGTTATTTCCGCCCAGGACCGGCACATCCATATCTCGCAAAAAACGCCCACGTCGCCCCGCGAGCCAAAACTCGGCATCCTCCGGCGCGGCATTTGCGTGGTGGTCGGCGCCGGCCCCATGGGACAAATGCATGCCGAGGCGGCTCTGCGTTTTGCGCCGAGTCATTTGATTGTGCTGGATATCATTCCGGAACGCCTGCGGCAGATAAAGGAACGGCTTTCCGCCAAGGCCCGCCAAACGGATACAACCCTGCATACGGAGCTTGCCAAGGATGGCCCCGCGCTGATCAAAACCGTCAGCCACGGCAAAGGAGCGGACGACATTATTGTCGCGGTCGGCAGCCGCAAGGCGCAGATTGAATGCCAGCAATGGCTGGCCAAGGGGGGTGTGCTCAACCTGTTCGGCGGATTAAAACGCGGCGAGCATGTCATTGAGCTTGATACGCTTCGCGTGCATTACGATGAAATCCGGCTCTGCGGATCCAGCGGCGGCAGGGCAAGCGATGTGGCCGAAGCCTTGCGCCTGGTGGCCGGGCATAAATTTGACACCGGCGCATATTTGGATATGGTCGGCAGTCTTGACCAGTTTCCGAAAGCGATTGAAATGGTAAAAAATACGGCCACCGAGGGCAAAATCGTACTTTATCCGCACCTGAAAAGCACGAAACTCATGCGGGTCAAAGCATGGGACCGCAAAGCCGAAAACGATTTTATCGCGCGGAACCAAAAATAGCGCAAAAATATTTCAGGGCCATATTCCGCCCGTTTTCAAGGTGTCAACAAGTACCGTATCCTGAGCCAGCCATCGGCGGACTTCCCGCATAATCTGTAAATGATCCGGCCTGTGTTTTGCGTCCGCCAGACGCAGGCAGGTATCGGCCACCACGCTCATGGCTTCCTTGACGTCAAAGATATCAACCTTGTCCGGCGTATCATGTTCGGTGTGCCCATGGCTCAGACATCTGGGATCAAACAGCCACCCCCGGCGTTCACGCGACATCATCCAGACGGCAGGAACCCCCCGCATCAGAAATGGGAAACAATCCGTGTTGTAGGCCACGTAACGCTCGGCCCGGTTCTGCCATCCGGCCGTTTTGGCGGTCCTGGTCAGCCAGCGCAGCATTTCCGCAAATCCTCCCACCCAGAAATTGGTTGATCCGGCCGGATCAATGTTGAGCATCAGCACAATACTGTGCAAGTCCCGCGCATGACTCCGCGCATAGGCGTTTGACCCGACCAACCCGATTTCCTCGCCCGAAAAACATATAAATTGAAGAGAGCGTTTGAATCCACCCTTATGTTTGGAAAATATTCTTGCCAGCTCCATGACCGCCGCGGTTCCGGAAGCATCATCGCCCGCGCCGACGGTATTGTCCCACGAATCATAATGGGCCGTCACAATAATTTTTTCATCCGGCCGGACCGAGCCGGTGATTTCGCCGATAATATTGCATGATATTGCCCGCGGAACGGTTTTGCCTCGCAAGCGCAGATTAATTTCCAAATCTCCGTATTTCTCCCATTCCTGCCTGAGCCGGCAGGCTTTTTCCCGGGCCATGATGGCGGCCGGAATGGACGGCTTCCTTCCCATCAAAGAGGCGCTGACGGTTTTGAGGGCCGGCGCGGCCAGGATCACGGCTTCCGCGCCCAGCCGGGCCGCCCTTTGAACGCTGATGGAAGCATGTTCCGCTCGTTCGGGGCCGCCTTCTCTTGGAATAATCAGGACTATTTTTCCGCGCAAGGACGGGATGCCATTTGTCCCCCGTACGGATTCCACAACCGCCAGCTTCTTTCTAAGGCCATTTTGCGGCGTGGAAGGAGCATGCCCCATGGCCATTACCTTCAAATCCATTTTGGCGGGACCGCAAACTGTCAGCCGTGCCTTGCCCCGTTTCCAAGCGGTGTAAACGAAATTCTCCCTCCGCACTTTATCCAATCCATAGGATTGGAATTGATCCAGAATATAATTCGCGGCCGCTTTTTCGCCGCCGGTATTCATGAATCTTGGCCCGATGCGGTCGCAAAGCATGCGCAAATGCCGTTCAATTTCCCGCGACGTCCATATTTCGCCGAAAATATTACTTTTAAGTTGGTCCATATTTTGCTTTACGTCAACTTCATTTTGCGCAATTCCCTGATCCGGGCCGGCAATTTGGAGGGAAACTTCCAGTTGCGTTTAATCTCCGCGCGCAGATTGGAACAATCGGCACAGGCGGAATTCCGGCAAAAAAGAAGGTCAAAACGCCCCTGCCGGATTTCATTTACTCCGAAATCCAGCACGCGCCGGACGGGCATGATAAACGATCTGGCCAAACCAACCATGCCTTCATGAATGAGTCCGTGTTCCCTGAAAAGACGCTCATAACTGCCGGTATAAAAACTCCGGTGAAAAAACGGCTCTTTTTCGTAGCGTATTTCACGGCGTTTATCTCCCTCAAGGTAATGATAGATATCCGGCTGCATGCTGGGCAGACTGCACCAATCCTCAATGACATGCAGGGTGGAGTTTGCCCCTAACCCGCATCCCAGCATGAGAATTTTGGCATCCAGCCGGTATAATTTCCCAAATGCGCCGCGCATATCATAGGGCGGATATGGCAGGTTATCTTCCACAATCCAGGCGGCATATTTTCCCCCGGCGGCCAGCCCATGGCTTGGATGCAGACTGCGCGCCACGCCCGGCCTTTTCCAGAAAATATTGGTCAATGCGCCGACACGGCTTGAAGTTTTTGCGGCATCATAGGGCTCTTCCGGGAAATCTTTAATAGTACTGTTTGCAAATGACGGCAGAACGACCGTTCCTTCCTTGCCGACCGCATCCTCAAGCGCGGATAAAATGGCATGGCCGCCGCCCGCCACCGGGCCAAACCCGAAAAGGGAAGTATGGGCCAGGACCACATCGCCTTTCTTGACGCCCAATGCCCGCAAGCCATCCGCCAGTTCGCCGCGCGAAAAAACCTTTTTATATTCCAGCCTGACGTAAGCGGCCTTGTTGAGCATTTCAAAAGCCTTGATCATGTTGCGCAAATTAACCTTGCGCCGCGTGTCATACTCGGTCATCCGCGCAATATCCAGAAGCGATCTTTCGCCGTTGCAAGCGAAAAGCCAAAGCTGGTTGAACCCCAAGCCGGAGAATTTTTTACGTTCCTCAAGGGAAAACCTGCTTTGCGACCACAGACCGCCCTGGATCATGCTCTTCGGGACCATGTTGCCGGCGACCATATCCTCGCGCTCGCGCCGGTAATCAAAAGGACATTCTCTTTGCCATTGGCCGAGCGCCTTGACCTTCTTATCCAGCATTTTCTCCAGCCGTATCCGTTCTTCCGCAATCACGCCGTCAATGCGCCTTTCCAGCCGGCCAGCGTTTCCCTGATTTTTTATCCCGAGGCGCGACACGCTTTTCAGCATAACCCGCGCCTTGAACCCCAGATAATCCATGTCGGCAGCCAGGCGTTTCCTTGAGCCGTCAATGCTGTCCGCATCGGGATCAAACAAGGAAGCGTATTTCCTTGTTTCATGCTCAATTCCGTCCATGCCGAGTTTGCAAAAACGTTCGGCGTCATCAGGAGTGGCATTGGCCATCATCAGCGCCCAGGTCAGGGAGGTCAATCCGCTGTGTCTGACCACATCGGCGTCTATCATTTCAAAAGTACTGTGCGACTTGTGCCAGGTCGGCCCAACAGTTTGATACGGCCATACATTGGAGACATCGCCCAACATGGGGTCAATCCAGATCGTATCCGTTCCGCCCATCCAGGGCGCCGTGCGCCAGGCCGCCATGGGTAAATGCGCGGCAAAATATTTTTTCCAGAGCCGGACAAAAAGCGCGTCCGCGAAGGAGGTTTGAAACCCCGGGCTCAAGTGCAGGCACAAAGGCGCCCTGGTATATTTTTGTTTCGTGCCCGCGCCGTCGTAACAAAGCGAGGCGATCCATTCCTTTGAACGCTTGCGATTGCGGGCGTAATATGCGGAACCGAACCATTCCCAGCCCATCACAAATCTGATGGTCCGCTCCGGCTGAGGCAATTTTCCGGCGGCGATAAGCTCATTGATGGTTCTCACCATCTCAAGCTGCATACCCGCACAGACGGCATTATCATCAATCTGGCATTCATAAATGTGGGAATAAAACACAATTTCCCTCTGCGGATATTTGCTTCCGCGGATGGCGGCCGCAACAACATCGGTCGCGCCTTTGTAGTTTTTTGCCTTCACCCTTGCGCGGACCTTTACGGGTTTTTTTGCGGCAAGAATTATTTTTTCAAGCTCACGGCCTTTGTCAGGACTCAGAACAAATCCCAGCAGGGGCTTATCCTGTTTTGTCATCCCCCATCCCCACAAGGAAGTCCAGGTGTTCCACCAATGGGTTTCTTTGGGAAATTCGGCCGGGGCGGTAGAAAAATCCGTCACAATTCCCGCGGCCCCCCTCCGCAGAGCGTTGTCACGGACAAAACCATCGGGACCGGAATGAGTAAAAATAAATTTTCCTTTTACATCCGCCTTTGCCCATGATTTCTCATCACGCGCATCCGGCATAAAGCACAATTCAAATATTTCGCCTTCCGGTTTTGTTCCCGGCGACCAGCGGATTAAACTGTTCGGCACGGACTTGTAATCAGCCAGAAGGTCCAGCCGCTGACCGGCGGCATTGAGCAGTTCCAAGGTCCCCTCTTCGGCTTCCCAAGCCAGCGGGAGTATCCAGTCGCCCAGTTTGGTTGCGCCGTCAAAGGGGACCGGGATCTGCTCAGTTTCGTCAGCGCCGTAAAGTTTAAAATGTTTTGCCAGGTAATCCGCGGTTTTTTTGTATCCGCTGAACCTGCTCCAGCGGTCGTTTTCATAAATGATCGCGGCATGATTAAGGACGCGGTCAGGACAGAAATGTTTTTCTAGCAATTTATACAATTCGTTGCTCACCTAACTTCTCCTTTTATGTTTTATAATACCACTTTTTGAAAAAACCTTATCCGCCGCACATGATTCCTCCGTCAATGGTCAGGGCCGCGCCGGTTATCCATTTTGAATCATCGCTTGCCAGGAAAAGAGCGGCTGAGGCCACGTCTTGCGGGGTTCCCAGGCGTTTCATCAACGTTTTCTCAGCCACGTCCGCCACGGCCCGCTCCGGATTGGGAAAGGCTTTGGCAGAATCCCATATCAGCGGGGTGTCAACCGGTCCGGGGCAGAGGAGATTTATCCTGACCTGCGGGGCGTAATCCATGGCCGCCTGCTTGACAAACGGGACGAGCGCGCCCTTGGAAGCGCAATAAGCCGGATGGTTCGGGAACCCCTTGTAAGCGGCGATGGAGCCGATGACCACGATTGTGCCGCCGCCCCGGCGCTGTAATTGCGGAATTCCGGCGCGGCAAAGATAAAACACGGCATGCAGATTCGCGGCAATGGTTTCGTGCCAGACCTCCAGCGGAACGTTGGTGATGCTTCCTATTCCCAGTATTCCGGCGCTCATGACGAGAATATCCACCCCGCCATACAATACGACCGCCTTTTCCACCAATTCGTTATTTGCCTCCGGTTTGGTAACATCCGACCGCACAAAAACCGCTGTTCCATTTTTAGCCTGGATGCCACGGACCACTTCATCGCCCCTTTTCGCATCCCTTCCGCTGATGACAATTTTGGCCCCTTCGCTCGCGAATAATTCAGCGATACCGCGTCCCATGCCGCTGGTGCCGCCGGTAATGATTGCCACTTTGTTGGTCAATTTTGCCATTTTATTCTCCCTGACGCAGTTTTAAGTCAATGAAATCCGACTGCAAGGCCGTTAAGCCGCCATCCACCGGAAGGACCGCGCCGGTAACATAACGGGCCAGATCGCTGGCCAGGAAAAGGCAGGCATCCGCCTGTTCCTCAACTTCGGCCAGACGGCCCATGGGTATGGTGGCGGCATGGGCCCGATGCCGGCGGGCATCTCCCCATAAGCCGCGCGTCATCGGCGTCCTGGTCGTTCCCGGCGCTATGGCATTCACCCTTATTTCCGGCGCCAGCTCACAGGCCAGGCCCCTGACCAAGGCTTCAATGCCGCCTTTGGTGGCGCAATAATCGCTCAAGCCCGGATAACCCAGTCTGGCAGAACAACTGCTGACCAGGACGATTGAACCACCGCCGCTTTTGCGCAGGATGGGCGCACTGGCCTGAGCCAGGAAGAAAGCGCTTTTGAGATTGACGCCGCAGATCAAGTCCCAATCATCCTCCGTGACTTTCAAGAACGGTTTGTGAAGGTTAACTCCCGCTGAATGCACCACGATATGCAGGCCTTTCCTGCCCGCCGCTTTTTCCACGGCCTTTTTTATCTCACCCGGCCGGGTAAGATCACATGTTATTCCTTTAATGGATTTATCCCCTTTGAGAGCCTCTATGTTTTTATCAAGGACTGTTACCTGTGCCCCGGCGGCGCTTAAAGTCCTGCTTATGGCCAAACCGATGGCGCCGGCCCCGCCGGCCACAATCGCATGCTTGCCGTTCAAATCTATTTTCATGGTTAATTTTGATTCCGGTTATTTTACAATCAGCTTATGCCGATATATTGAGCCGCTGACAATATCCCGCGCCGTGATGGTCCATATGCCGCGCGCATCATTCAAGGCCAGCGGCAGAATTCCCTCCGCCTTTCCGTTCCTGCATTCCAGATTCTGCCCGTATTCGGGGCGCGGATTACCTTTGCCATCCACCACATCAATCCGCACCACATGCCGATAGGCGTCGCCGACTGCAATGTTGTAAGGCACCTTTGCGCCCGGCGTTGCCTCGGATTTGGCGACCAGCCGCAATTCCCCGGCCTTGTCCGGCAGGACACCCCATAATCCAGCCTGGCCGGCTTTCAGGTCGGTTTTAATCACGTTGCTATTTCCGAGGCATTTGCCATGCCGCATGTCATAAATAAAGCCGGGTTGTGACAGGATGATTTCCGCCTTTTGGACAACTTGCGCCGGCGTATGATCGCGCAATAGTCCCAAGTAGGTTGCCTTTCCATCCTTGAACACGGCCAGTTCGCCGCCATACACTTCGCTTTTCCCGGTTTTCAGTTTTATCTCCGGTTCAATTCCCATACCCTGCAAGGCTTCCAGCATATATTGCCGCATGGCATTTCCACAGGACGCATTCCTTCGGTAATTCCTGATCGTGCCGCCGATCATTTTTACCTCATTGTCAATCAACGCGCGCCAGGCCGGATCATCGGCTTCCTTGCCATGTTCATCATAAATTCCCGGTATATCATCCGCCAATATCCTGCCGCCCTTTGCCGCAAACTTCCGGATTTGCTCGCGTTCCGCCGCGGAAAGAGCCACGGCGCAGGGCAAGACCAGCAGACGCCAGTTTTCCTTTTCCAATATTTCCTCCTTCACCTGATCGTATGACACAAACCGGTAACTGTATCCCAAGTCCTCAAGCATCCGGACAAAATCCAGCTGACTGTCCGGCGGTTTGTGGCCCAGGCCGTAAAAAGTCGCCGCATGCAGACTGGCCTGCGAATATAAAATGGCCACGCCATCAGCATCCCGCCGGCATCCCAGCAATAATTTCCCAATCCCGGCCTTGATCTCACGGATTTCAGCCGCGGTGGACGCCAGAATCGGAAACGGCTTGAACGAGGCCGGATTCATTGTGTCCTCAGCCTGCGGGCCGCCGTCGTCGCCGCCGATGATATTGAACCACCAGGCATTGTTCATCTCGTGGAACAAATCATACCATGGCTCCCATTGCGCAAACTCATTAAAACGCGTAATCGTGATATAGCCGCCATACCACCGCCCTGTTCTGGCGGTCGGACGGTGAAACGAGCGCAATATTTCCGCCTGCAGATGGTCGGGATAAGTGCCCCAGATATCCAGGATGCGCGACAGCTTCCACCAGTCATAGCCGGTAAAACTGGTGATATCAAACCCGCCGTCAAATCCAACCAGTCCATCCTTGTCAACAGCTTTAACCGTCTCCGCCCCCATCTGATGGATTTTTACAAACACATCTTCCATGGACATCCTAAAATCCACCCAGCGCGCCGGCTGTTTTTTCGCCTGCGCCTCCCACAAGGGCGCCGGCTCCAGCGTTGCCCAGGACGTATTTGTCATTCCCCACTCCGCATTCACCGCTTCCAGTTTGCCGCCATAGATTTTCTTCACATATTCGCGGAAAGCCTCCCGGCAATGCGGCGAAAAACATACTTCGTGATCATTCAGCGACAGGTCATTTTCATCGCCCAGCGAATAGCCCGCCGGGCCGAACATGCTCGTCTCCTCCGCGCATTTCCTGATTTTCTCCTGCTCATTTTTGATATATTCCGGATCGCTGAGACAAGGCACCCGTTCATAACGCGGGCCGGGCGTGGTCCGCGAAATCGCATAACGCGTCATATATGGAATCGGATGAAATCCGGCGGTGGCCGGCACCCAGGCCTGGCTGTATCTCCGGGCGCCATAAAAACTATCCACACCCAGTTTTACCAGCTCGGCCCGCGCGTAATACATGGAATATTCCGGAGACATCAAGTCCCAACAGACAAACCCGAAATCATCCCGCGGATAGGGCTGGTTGACCGGCAGATAAGTTTCCGCCCTGCTCTGAATTTTTCCGCCGGCCAGCAGAGTCGCCCGGATACGAACCAGATTGCTCAAGGGATCATCCATCCTCCATTTCGCTTCCGCGCTGTCGCGGCCAACGGCCAGTTCTTCTTTTGCCTGGTTGATCAGACGCCCCTGCATATCCAACACCTGTATTTCCAGCACACAGGGCTCTTTAATATTCCCGGCCAACTTAACGCCCGCCGCGTATTCCTCCCCCGGTTTCACGCCCTTGGGGACAGCCTCCAGACTTTTTATTTGGTTGTCCTTTTCTATCTTGAAAACTGTTGAGGCCCAATTCAGTGTTTTTCCGCCCTTGCGAATGATCGCATCCGCCACATATTCTCCCCCGGCCATATCCGGCAATGGGTACGTCAGCTCCTTGCCACTCCGCCGATAAACCTCTGCGCCCCACGCATCCCTTGCCTTCAGTTCTATTTCATCCCAGCGATCCTTGAGCCCGTCAATTTTCACCGCCAGGCTGTCTTTGTTCACGGATATTTCCGCCTTGCCGTCCGGCGGACAGCCGCTGGCCCATGTTACCGCCCTGGCTGCCAATGAGATGTAATAGTCCACTGGCCACAGTTTAATTTCCTCCCTGAATTTTGCCGGTGCAGGCACCAGATACCCGCAGAACCTGGACTTGGGCGCGGCGCTGATCCGGAATGTTACGATCCGTCCCTTGCCCAGGGTCCGGCATTTAACCATTTTGGCGGAGGCTTCTTTGGCGGTTTTATATTCATCCCAGCCGTCCAGCACGGCAAAGGGCAGACCGGCGCAGATTTGCTCGGCTTCCTCAGGCAAACATTCCTTTGCCCCCAGAACCCAGGACGGCGCCGCTGCTTTTTCATCAGCCGAAATATGACTGATGACCAACCCCATGCCGGCCTTGACCTTGTCCCGGATTTTATCCTGAAGCTCTTTTGGCACGGCATCGGCGTTCATCTTGCCGATGATCATGACGTCATAATCTTTTTTCAAAAATTCATCCAGTTTCAGCCGCTGTTCCGCCTCGGAGCAGGCGACCGGCACGTCATACCGGCCTGCCTCAGTGCCGCCAAGTTTGCTCCGTGAAAACGCGTTGATTACATCAAAATCCATTTCCAGCCTTTGCGCCAGCTCCACTGTGTCGCGGTGCGCCACACGCACGGCCAGGATCAGCGCCCGGATTTTGCCGGCATAATACGGCTTTGCCCACGGCGTATGGGGGGTAACATAGGACATGTCCACCCGGTCAAATTCCGGCTCATACACCTGTTCCTGGCGCGGCATATTTGGGAAATAATCGGCCCATTCCCGCTGTGTCACCGTTATGGTCTCTTCGGCAGACAAAGTGCCGCCAAACAACGTTCCGACAGCCAGCAGGCCAAGATAATATCCCTTCATGTTACACCCTTTCCTTCATTGTTTCCTATTGTTGAATTTTGACCACCGCCACGCCGCCGGCCGGCACGGTAATGGAAGCCGAAACAGCGCCTTTCTTCCAGGCGATCTTCATCCCTTCGGTCAACTCGGCGAGCGCTTTTGGCGCTTCCTTGAAAATCAGCATAACTTCCGCCTTTTCCTCCGGCTTCACCACTGCCGGACGGGTCGCTTCCTTATAAACGCCCTTGTTGTTCAAGAGCGTGATCAGCCAGCCGCTTTCCGTCCTGTTGAGGGTGTATTCAATGTCCCCCCGCACCAGCACCGGCAGCACAGAGTCGGAAAGCCTCCTTAAAAGATAAGAGACAAACGAAACCTGCTTCTTGTTCTTATCCATCAAATACGGCGCCAGGGTCAAAATCACGTTCCCCTTACCGTATTTGTTCAGAGTCACCACCGGGTCGCCGTTCTCAGAGGCGATCAGTATTTTGGCCGAAGCAAGCGCGCTTTCCTGATAAGCAAATGAATTTGATGAGAAGGAAGAATCGTCCAACAGACTCCTGGCGGTCCGGCTTTCCTTCACGCGCGCCGTTAATTTAAGCCCGAGGAAGTCTTCGCCAAAATATTCGCCAATCTGCTTGACGTTCACCACCAGCGTCCCGCCATCCTTGACGTAAGTTTTCAACCTTTCCGCCAATTCTTTGCTTATCCTGAGATCACCCAGCAATATCTGCACCTTGTAGTTGTTGATCAGTTCCTGACTGATCACACCGCTCGGCGGGTTCGGCATAAGCACGTCAAATATGTCGCCATAAGGCGTGTTCACCAGCCCCACCCCGTTATGCTCGCTCGTGATTTTTGTTGTGCAGGGGAAAATATTATAAATAAAATCATAGGTCATGTGGTCGGCATCGGTATATTCAAGACATCCCCAGATCATCCGGTAACAGGCGCTGAACCCATCCTGATAATCCAGCATCAGACCGATGGGCGTCCAGGGAACGCCCCGGTCCGGATTCTTTTGGGTGAACGCAAACCATTCCTTGACCACCTTGCCGTGCGCTGAAAGTTCCCGGCGGCCGTCCGGATGGGTCGTGACCAGACTATCGCCATCGGTTTCATGATCAACCAAGTTGGCGCCGGACATATAATAGGCATAAAGGGTCCGGCGGTATAAATACGGCGAAACCCCGCTGTCCGGGCCAAGCATCCAGTTCGGGGTGGCGCCGGCGGCAAGTTTGGCCCGTCTTTTTTCCAGAGTGGCCAGATCATGCGAGACATTGGAATCAACCAGATCATAGGCAAAATACATATACCATGGTTTGTCATATTGCCGCGCGGCCCCTCTTGTAAAGGCCGTCTGGGTCTGGTGATGCGCCAACCCGGCCCGCTGGGTGGTTTCGCAGGCCGACAATGAACAACCGCATTCCATGCCGTGATGACCCCAGAACTGGGCTGACCACATGTTATAAAAACAGCCGTTCATGTTGGCCATAAACTGCCGCAGGAGCTCATCATTCTTGGCTGAGGCGCTGGCCTTATTTATTTCCGTGCCGGCCTTTTTCAATTCCTTGTATATTTCCCGACCGTCATTGGGCCATTCGCCGATGCCAAAACCAAGAAAATTACCATTGAACCTGCCCTTGAGACTTTCCAAGGCTGTTTTCGCGAACGCCTCCTGGGGCCGCCGCTCATATACTTCCATCAGGAAGGGCCGGTCCTTGATTATTTTTTCATAATCCAGATTGTTTTTGAACTGCGCAAACAACCAGCGCCATTCTTCGCCCGCCGGATATTTGCCGGTCTCCTCCGCCCGTTCGCTGTTGATGAACACCCTGACTTTTTCCGTGCTCAGCGCCGGAAAAACATGCTCGGTCATTTCCGCCTTGTTCCCCTTTGTCCTGGTCTGGGGAATATCCTGCCAGGAAGTGCCGTCCCAATATTGGCAGATAAAATCATCGGGAGTGAAAGACGACGGCGGGTGATATAGTTTGATCCTGCTCAGCGTGGTTTTCCGGGCAAATTCCAGGCCATACCAGCCGGCTACCGGCGCGTTCCTTCCGCTCTTGCCAACGGCCTCGGTTTTCAAATTGCCGTCGTTGACAGCGGAAATATTTTTTGTCCCTTCCTCTCCCAAAGGTTTTGCCCCAAGCGCCAGATTGTCATTCTGTTCCGGGGCAAAAACCTCCATTTCCCTTAAACCCGTTCTATACTCCTTGTAGAATCCGACCCTTAACACGGATTCTTCAAAAAAGTCCTCTTTTATTGCCGGCTCTTTTTGAACACTTCTGAACACATTGTGTCGGAACATGTTCCAGAAATCTTTGCCGGCTATCTTCTTGGGAAGCCATCTTTGCGGTGCAATAAACAAATCCGAGGCGACAATGCTGACCCCGGGAATTATATTCAAAATCAGCTTGATCTTCTCCTTCTTTTCGCCGATCTGGAGCTCTAATCCGCCTTCATACTGCCCGGGTGTCAGGCCCGCGGTCAGCAGAAGGAGCGTTATATTTCCCGCCGTATTCTTTCCCGCCTCGGCCTCTGATTTTAATATCCTGACCTTATCCGCCAGTTTTTTTTCCGCGGAAAGTTCGGCAACAACTTTAACCGGCTGATCTTGCAAGCCGGTTACCAGGACCTCTATTTTCCGGTAATCGCCGGGAAAGGCGGTGAGTTTCATTTCCTGCAGACTCTTTGCGCCGGCCGGCGGCAGAATGTCCGGAACAAACGCCGTATCCTCCTGATACCAGACCATATAATCGGTCCTCAGCCAGCTCAAGCGCCTGATCCGGTCCGGGAAATTTTGCGCCTTGATCTTCGCTGATAAATCACGCCATTGCGTCAGGGTCATATCCGGACGTCCGTCAGCTTCCTCCGCCAGCTTTTTAAGCGCACCTTTCAGATTTTCCGCCTCCCTGCCAAGCGTTTCGCGCTCTTTCGCCGGCAATGCCGCGTTCTGTAAAGGCGCGCCTACTTTGGCATTCAACTCCCCCTCCAGCTCAGTCAGACGCGCCTTGATCTCATCCTGAAACTTTCCCATGATCGCCCGGCCAAAATACGCCGGATGATGACTGCCGCGAACCTGGACCCACCCGCTGAATTCCCTGGCGCTGCGGTCGCTCCGGACAAAATTTATCCCGAAAACCATCCCCTCCTTCAACTCTCCCAACCCAATTTCCTTCGCCGGAACCGCCGCCTCCACTATCCATCGGTCTGATTCTGTTTTTGCGGCCAGGGAAAGCTTTTCAAAATTCCATTTGGGATCAGAGATCGCCGCCGAAACTGAACTATGCGAGTCAAACACTGTTCCAAGCGAATTGGCGATCAGCTGATAAAACGCGTCCCGGCTGTTATCGGGGTCTATGACCAGTTCCGCGCTGTCATCCGCGCAGACCATGCCGTCGCGTTCCGTCACGGCGGCAATGACTTTTTCCCCGGCCGGCTGAAAGCATTCAAAAGCCACATACAAATTTTCACGATCATAAACCACGCGTGCCTTGGTCGGTTTGGTCGCCGCATTGCCGTCCATCCGGACAAAATTATCCGCCATGGCAGCGTTATCCCAGCAGGGATCATCAAGTATGCCGTCTATTTTCGGCGGCACGGTTGCCTTGGGAACGTTCAGAACATAGTCGGATAAGTCGCGCACCGGACAGACTGAAACCCGCGCCTCGTCTATCACGCCCTTGAACCAGGCGCGATTCTTCCCTTCCGCCGTAAGCGCGCCGATCGTCAGCGGCCGGCGCACGACTTCTATGTCCCCGGAACACTCCCGGCTCCCTTCCAGCGCGCCATTGACAAACAAGCGCATAACCCTCCCGTCATAGGCCCCGGCCACATGATACCATTGTCCGGTCTGGACAATAGTTCTGCCGGCCACGCTCTGATATGCTCCCGAAACTTTAAGTCCAAACTGAAACTCGGAGGAGCCGTTGAGGCCGAGGCTGTAACGCCCCTGCTTGTCCAAAATCATTGATTCCGAGACGCTCTCCGGTTTTACCCATGCCTCCAGCAGTAAACTGTTGGTGAGATTGAGTCCGGTTGAATCCGGCACGCTGACATAATCATCATGGCCGTCAAAGAAAAGGGCCGTGCCAAAATTGGTTTGTCCTGCCACCCAGGCTTTGTCATTCATATTGAACAACGTGGCGTTGTTTTTGCCGCCGTGTTCATCACGCGCAGTCTTGCCCTGCCCTTCATTGAAATGCCACAGGGCAACGGTATTTTCATCCGGCTGATACTCCCTCTGCCAGTCTGTTCCGGCGAATAATGAAGGAATATTAAAAAAACAAGCAAATGCCGAAAACAGAAGGGGTGGCAAAATTTTTCTGTGCATAACCCGCTCCTTTCTTGTTATTTGTCAAACATTATAAAGCATTCAAACATTCCTTCCTTAAAAAATCAGATGTTTTTTCTTGAAAAATCAGACAAAAAAAACGGTGGGTCATTAATGCCATGCGCGATAATTATCTTGAGGCCGGCCCTTTCGTCTTCAATAATCTGACGTTTTTCAATCCGATGCTTCCCCGGCCGGTAAACTGATCTGTTTTATCGCTGACCCCGACCGTGACGGCCCGGATCGGATATTCCAAAACCTGATTGCCGTCGCCGCCCCAGTGAATGGCGCTGCGCGCACCGGGTGCATCAGGCTGGTTGGCAAGGCCGGCGATATTCTGACGGATCGTTTTCCTGCCCTGCCAGGTTATCGCCGGTAACAGCACGAAGTGCGATTCGCCATCGCTATCCATCAATACGGCAAACAGCTGGTGGCCGGAATTATCCCCATCCACATCCAATGACAGGACGGTTCCCGCGCCGATATTCGTTTCCCTTGTGATATAGACTGAATCCTCAAAATCAGTGCCAAACTCATAATTCAGGCAAACCCATCCATCAGCGGCCGGCTTGAGTGTGTTCCCGGCAATGTCGGCGACCTCTTCGCCATTCCTCTGGCAGGCCGTCTTCCATGCCGTCAAATCCTGAAATTCATCCGCGAACACCGTTTCCCGCTCCGGTAATTCATAAGGCACAACTTTGACCTCATCAATATCCAATGCCGCATATTTTGAGCCGCATATTTCCGCCGATATTGGCCTTAATTCCGCCGGAGCGTTCTTAAGAAGCTTGTTATCCCACCAAATCTGCAATAATGCGTCATCCGTGAACACGATCTTGAACGCATGCCATTCATTGTATTTAAATTTAACTTTTTCCACCGGCAGATTAAAGACTTCTTTGACCGGCTCGGACCGTTCTTGCCACTGCCAGAAAATACAGTCCCCGCCTTTCCGCACCGACACCGCCCCTTCCGGCCGAGGCATGACACTGCAGTAGACGCCCGGTCTTTCGCGGAATAAAAAAGATATTTCCGAACATCCCTTTGCAATCTCGCGTTCCCTTATCCGGCAACTGAAAATCCAGCCGCCACCGAATTCCATTGCCAGACGAATGTTTCCCGCGCCATCACACGTCAGATATCCGTCTTCAATCCGCCATTTTCCATCCTTAACCTGCCAGGACGCATTCATTTCTTTAAGATCAAATGCATCATAAAAAAGCGTCTTGCTTTCAGCGCCAGCCCCCGCAACAGCCGTCAGACAGCACAAGCCCGACGTTATTCCCGCAATCAACAATTTCCATTTTTCCGTTTTCATCTTCGCCTCAACATCAAATGATTATTTCCACGATTTTCACCCCGCCGGGCGGCACCGTCACCCGCACCGTCACTCTTCCGGCGGATTGATCGTAATTCAGTTTTTCTCCGCTCAGCCATTCCTCAACCCCCCGCGCTTGCCCCTCATACTCAAGAACTATATCCGCCCGCTCTTCAGGACGCATTTGGATGCCCCCCATTTTTGCGGACACCCCCTTGTTATTGATCAAGGTTATAATCCAGCCTCGTTCGGATTTATTGACCATATACTGCGCGTCTCCGCTGACCCTGACCGGCAAAGCTTCATCAGCCACGCGCTTCATCAACCCGGAAAACAACGCCAGCATGTTCCGCGATGCGGCCGCCGCATCTTCCGGCGTCAGGCCTTCCGCCTCCTTGTTTTTACCCATCATCCAGCGCGGGGTGGTTAAAATCACCTTTCCTTTTCCCCGGTTCTGCACGGTAATCAACGGGTCTGATTCCAGCGCCGTTTTCGCCGCCACCCGCGCCGTTACCGGACGCACCACATCATAAACAAACGTTTTTTCCTCTTTAACTTCACCGGTATCAATCCAGATTATGGATTCCGCCTGCTTTGCGCCGGCGACCCGCTCCACGCCGAGAAATTCAGCCGGGAAACACTCGTCCGCCTGCTTTGTGTTAATTATCAAGGTGCCGCCCTGCTCCACATATTGAACAAGTTTTTCCGCCAGTTCCTTGTCAACATCCACCCGGCCGACCATCAGGAGCGCCGGATAATTGGTCAATATGGAGACCGGCGCGTCGGAGGTCAGCATGTCAAAAATTTCTCCGAACGGCGTGTTTACCAGCCCCGGCAGTTCGCAATTTAGTTCATCCAGTTTGGTTGCCGCGCTGTCCTCGCGCCGGACTTTGTCCAGCCGTTCCTCCCACGGCATGATGGTGTTGACCACCGCCCGCATCATATAGTCGCCATCTTCATAAGGGATCGTCTGCCAGGCCTGCTGAACGCCATAACCGCCGACGTAACCATTGTCTTTGTCAAACAACAATGCCACCGGCGTATAGGGGGTTCCCCGGTCATGCGTCCGGGCCAGGGAATACCAGGCATCCACCGCTTCACCCATGGGCGATAACATGGAGACCTTGTCCTGCAAGATACGGGTCAGGGGCGACAGTTTTCTTTTCCAGTCATAGTTGGCAATGAAAATACTATCGCTCTTTCCACCGCTTGATTCAAAAAACACCACGTTCGCCCCGGCCATGTAGGAAAACCAGGCCAAACGCATTAATATTGAAGCTGTTCCGCCGCAATCCGGTCCTCCATAAGTCAGCAATAATGCGCCAGATTTATGCATGGTCTTCTGTCCCATACGTTCATCCGGCGACCGGCAACTATAAGATTTAATCCCGTCAACAATAACTCGCTGTCCGGACACAATTTTGGTATTGGAACAGAATGGCTGAAAAGCAGCGATATAACTGCCCCAAGGCCGGTTGAATTGGCGCGCGGCGCCGCGCAATGCGGCCAACTGCATATTACCCAGCAAGGTGTTGGAACCGATCTCCGGCATGCCGAATCTTGCGCCCAGCCGGTAGGCCAGATGATATTGGAAACCGGGGGTTATCGCAAAAAACCACCCCAAGGTGGGCTCAATGTATTCCTTTTGGAAACATGTTTCAACCGCTGCGGCGACTTGCTTGCGCCCTTTGGCCGCCAGCGCCTTGATTTCCGCCTCGCTGTAATATTTCTGCAACAATCTTCCCGGCCGCCATTCATTAGCCGATGACAAGCCCAGAAAATATTCTCCGGCCCGGGCGATAAAATTGGTGTAGACCGCCCGCACCTCCGGATTGGCATATTTTTCGCGCGCCGCACTGCCGGCGCCCCATACCGGAACCTTTTTTTGCAAAACACCCTCGGTGGATTGCCAGCCATACGAGGCCGCCTCGCTGATAAACGGCTTGCCGGCAAGACCAACGTTCCTCCAGTAATCCGAAGGTTTTATACAATGCCAGAAGGTTCGTCCGCATAATGATGTGATCCGCCAGCCGTTCGGAACGGCATACCCCCGCTCCTGAACCCATAAGTTCGTTTTCTCACAACGGGGGGTTGGCCTGACGCCGGTTGCCGTCTCAGGTTTTGCCGAAACGGCGGCTTGATTCTGATCGGAACGCGAACAGCCGGAGGCGATCAATATTGAACCAAGCATGCCGATGCAAAACCATGCCGAAAGATACCGGTGCCTTTTTTTTATATCCATGATTTATCCCAAATGCACGTAATAATCCCATTTCTCCGCCGGCACGGGCAGAGGCTGGTTGAGCAGGGCGGATTTCATCGCCAGCTCGCAGAGCATGGTTGCCCGGTATCCCTCCATTTCATCGCAGGGAGTTTTGGTATTGTTCCGGATTGAATCAATAAATCCGTTAAAGATCAGTTTATAGCCGTGGTCAGCCAGCAAACCGGACCATATTTTTTTCATATTGGCCGTCCCCTTGTGAGTAACGGAACGTTTCTGCATATAGCCGGCCAAGCCGCCCTCTTTGCCGACTTTCGGCAGAGGATCACGCGCCAGATCAAATAGCTCGCGTTCCGGCCCCGGCCGGCCATAATACTGGTTCTCAACAAAGAACTCCATCCGGAACAGGGCGCCGTCGCAGGTGATCTCATACATTTCCTTGGGATAATCAAAGGTGCCGTTCGGCGTCATCAGGATGGTGGCCGCGTTCCCGCTCTGAAACGCCAGGTAAATGCCGTAGCGCATGCGGGTTGATCCCCAGGCGCGCACTTCCACCGGCCGGTCGTTGTCAAACAGCCAGGATGAGAGGTCAAGCCAGTGCCCCGCCTCGCCGATGATCAGGCCGCCGCCGTGGAACGGATCAAGATGCACCATGCGGTAGCTGGCGCTTTCATCCTGCACCCGGACGAGGAAATCGGTGGCCTTTTCCTCCTCCAGCCGGTCATGGGCAACTTCAATATAACGCCAGGGCTGTCTTTTCGGCTTCGCCTTGTGCTTCAGCCACTCGCGCTTGAGCGCTGTCACCGCCGGCGCCATGCGCCGCATGTAATCAACGCACAGTTTCACTTTTGCCTTCCGGACCGCACGGATTATGTCGTAACATTCCCTTTCGGTCATGGCCAGGGGCTTTTCACAGAAAATATGCTTGCCGTGCGCGGCCGCGCTTTCAATGATGGGCACGCGCGCTTCATGGGTGGTGGCGATGCAGATGATATCAACTTCCGGGTCCTCGGTGACATCGGTGAAATTTTTTGTGGTGCGTTCCGTTTTGAATTTATCGGCAAAAGCCTGCGCGCTCTTCTCATAAACGTCGCACGCCCATTTGATCCGCGCCACGTGCGGATTCGCCAGCGCGTTCGGCCCCTGTTGATCCATCCCGAACGAACCGCAGCCAATCTGTCCGACCACGAACTTTTTATTCTGCCTGCTCATTGATATTTTCCTTTCAATTTATTGTTCCGTCTTATTTTCCATGCTTTTTGTCAAACCACGCATCGGCGCTTTTAAGATACTGCATCAACTCAATGACGGCGCCGTCCTTGCTTTCAAAAAAACCAACCCGCACGAATCCGCCCACTTCAAACGGGGCCAGCAGGACCTTGAGGCCGGCGGCGGCCTTGTCCATATCCTCCACCTGATATGCCACGTGCGCCTTGTCGCGCACGGCGTTTTTCACGGGCGTATCCGGCTCAAACCTCAGCCATTCAATATGAAACGGATGATTTTTCGGGTCCGTCACCCAGACGCGCGTGGCTTCCACCCAGTTTTCATCCGCTTTCTTCTCGCTGGTTATCAGACCGATGTGATCAAATATCATTTTATTTCCTCCGTTTTTTTGTCATTCCCGCGAATGCGGGAATCCAGCATTCTTTTCCTGATTCTTTTTCTCTGGATTCCCGATTAGATCGGGAATGACATCATCATGCGTTATGAATTGTATTCTGACTGGCAAATTATAAACTAACCACTTTGCCCGACTCCGCCGACTGTTCCGCGGCGTGCATGGCAACCACCGCCGCTTTTGATTCGGCCGGCGTGATGATCTCCGGCTGTTTTCCGGCGCGAACGCATTCAATAAAATAACTTAATTCCGCTTTCAAGGCCCCGCTGCGTTGTCCATGCAGATTCGGCCAGTAGACCGTGTCCGGATTGTGCATGCCCTTCGCGTCGTTGATCGTGAGTCCGGCATTGCCGCAGTCAATATAGAGCGCGCCTTTATCGCCGATGATTTCCATGCGCGCGTCAATCGCAAAAGGGGTGGTATCCGGCAGGGCCCAGACCGTTTCAATCACGCCGACCGCGCCGCCTGCAAACCGGCACATGGCCCAGCCGATGTCCGGATATTTATAATTATGGACGCGCACGTTCCGGGCATAAACCGATTCAATCCGGCCGCGCGTCAGCCAGAGCATGATATCCACGTCATGAATGCCGTCGCCCATCAGGGGCGAAATCTTATCAAGCACCCCCCCGGCAACGGAAGACGGCAGATTGCGCGCGGCATGCATGGAAACAATTTTGCCGATGCGGCCCTCGTCCACGGACTGTTTGGCCAGCGCCACGCGCGGATCAAAGCGGCAGATATGGCCGACCATGAATATGCCTTTCGCCTTTTCGGCGGCGGCGATGATGGCGTCGCACTCTTCCGGCGTTGAGGCCATCGGTTTTTCAAGAAAAACGTGCTTGCCTGATTTCAAGGCCGCGATTGTGATATCCCGGTGATCATTGATATGGGTTACGATGCTGACCGCGTCAATCTCCGGATCATGCAAAAGCTGATTATAATCCGTGTATGTTTTTGAGACCTGAAACCGACCCGCTATTTCCTGAAGCCGTTCAGCGCGCCGTGTGCACACGGCGGCCAGCTCCACGCCCGGAATAGACTGAAATGTTTCGGCATGCTTTTCGCCGAAAAAACCAAGCCCAATGATGCCATAACGAATTGCTTGCATAGTTATTCCTCCGAATTACCCGATATACTTTGTCGGCGTCCGTTTTTTGCCCGCCTGACGGAACGCAATTGCATCGTCAATAATCCGTGTGATATCATATTGCGGGTTATAGCCGAGAATGGAGCGCGCCTTGGCGATGCTGTGCGCAAAATCATGGAAATAATCGCAGGTGAACTCCACCACCGGCAGATTCAGCTTTTTGGCCGCGTATTCGGCGGCAACCCCATAACTGAACGGCGCCGGACCGGTAATGGCAAAGGCCTGCCCGACCGCCGCCTGATTGCCAAGGGAAAGCATAATACCCTGCACCACGTCTTTTATGCCGACAATATGCCGCAGGCCGGGCTTGCCGCCCGGATGAACAAGTTTGGCGACGCCGTCCATTTTTTTTCTGAAAAACTCCCTTTGTTTTGAAGTCCTGGCCAATTCCTTCCAGACCGGCACGCCGAAATGCGGCGCTTTAAGCGTCAGATGCGCCAGGATATCATCCTCATCATGCACCCACGAAAACCTGAGGGTGGTAATGGGCAGTTTGTATTGAATGATATATTGTTCGCACATGGTTTCCTCCAGGACCTTGGAAAAAGCGTAATAGCCAGGATAGGCCTGATGCGGCATGGTTTCATCAATCGGGAAAGGATGCGGGTAATAAAATATCCCCACCCTGGCATCCGATCCGGCCTGAATAAACTGCTTGATATGGCCGCAGTTTTTACTTTCATCCAGCAGATAAAACGTGCCTTTGACGTTCGTATCCATGAAAAGCTCGCGGTTTTCCTTGCAGTTTGCCAGGTGAACAACCGCATCCATGTCTTTCAACGCCTTTTTCGCCAAGCCGGCATCCCGCAGATCGCCGCGCATTATTTCAACGGTCCTGAAACTTTCTATTTCTTCCTCCTCAAATTTCAGCGCCCGGACGCGATAGCCGGCCTTGACCAGTTCCGGCAGCAATGCCCGCCCTATCTTCCCGCTCCCGCCGGTCAGAAATATGTTTTTTATTTTCATGGGTTCCCTTCCTTTCAGTAAAATTAAGCCCTGTCATTCGGCAGGGCAACTTTTTTCCGATTCCGACAGGTAGGGCGAGGCGTCCCTGCCGAGCCGTCCGATATAAGAACGGCTCAGCCGGAGGCTTCGCCCTACCAACTTTGAAATTCCTATGCGTTTAATTATTCCTGAAAGCATATTTCCGCCGGCAAGCGCACCGGCGCCAAACGAGCCGCCGGTTTCGCGAGTTTAACAGTCAGATATTCAGCCGCCTTTTCCGCCATGGCCGCCACATTCTGCTTTATGACCGGCACGGGGGCTGTCAGCGTCCGGAATGCCTCCAAATCCCTGCGGCCATCCAGGGCCATAAGCGGAGGATCAAAACCGATGACCGGCAGATTGTCCGGAACAGTAAGGTTAAGATCGTGAACCGCATCCAGAAGACCGGGCAGCAACCGGTTTGACTCAAGGAAAAAACCGGCCGCCGGCGGCCGGCGGCGCAAAATATCAAGGAATTTTTTGCGGATTTCTCCGCGGTCCGGCGCGCACAGGATTATGTTTTGGCGGGACAAGTTCGCGGCATCCTTCACACCCGCCAGCCGGTCATCCAAGGGCTGGTGGCGCTGGCGCTCGCCCAGATAAAATATCTTTTTGACACCCCTTTTCAGGAGCCAGGCGGCGCCCCGGCGGGCTGCATTCCGGCCATCGGTGGTGACATAATAAATGGGCTCATCCGGTAAATAACGGTCAACACACATGACCGGCGTTCCGGTCTCATGAATGCGGCGCAATAAAGGCGCATTCGCCCCGTTCTGGACCGGGGCGATAACCAGGGCGTCAACAAAGCGGCTGCGCAAGGTTTCCAGATGCTCCTTTTCGCAAAGGGCGTTCTCCTGGCTGTTGCAGATCACTGTCTGATATCCATGCGCAAACAGCGCCACTTCCAGAAGTCTGATCAATTCCGGATAAAACAAAGTGCTCATATCCGGCACCACCACGCCGATCGCGCCGGCTTTTTTTCTTTTCAGACTGCGGGCAATCAGGTTGGGCCGGTAATTAAATTCCCGCGCGGTATTGACGATCAGGCGGCGTTTTTCATCGCTGATGCGGATCGGCGCGCGATTGAGAACCTTGCTGACCGCGGTGGTTGAGACCCCGACCTTCCCGGCAATATCTTTTAAGCTAAACAAGCGCATTTTTTATGTGCCCCCCTTTTCAACAATCAGCGCCCGGCAGGGAAACGCGCAGGTATCCCGGATGCGGGGCGGCAAGGCAATCAAGGTGGCGCGTTTTGAGCGCACCCGGCGCAGGTTAACCAATGGCGCCAGGATCAGAAGTTTTTGCCTGAACAAGCGGTTCACCAGCCCTTCGGAAGCAACGGGATCGTCATAGCAGGGAATGTCGCCGCCCAGCAAAAACGGATTTCTTGCCAAGACCCAATCCATGGCCTCGGACGTAAAATGGGGGCTGGCGCTGACAAAGCCGGGTTTGTTCCACATCCGGTCCCAGCCGGTGGCAATGATCAGGGCATCGCCCTTCCTGATTTGCACGCCGGAATTTTTCAGTTCCTTGAGGGTGATATGTTCACGCGGCTTTTTTACCGCAAGCTGGATGATGGCCGCCGGCATGATTAATTTTTGCGGGGGAATATCATCCAGGGCCGGCGCGCCGGCCAAACGATGGGCGCCGGTCTCCAGATAAGTGCCGGCCAGGGAATGCAGGGCGAACGAATAATTGGTCTCGCCTTTCCCGGCCAATTGGCTGATCCGGACCAACGGGAGTTGGGGGCCGTATTGCCACATGCCCTCTTCCGTCAACCCGGTCACATCCACCATCTGCCGTCCGCCCTTCATACGCCGCAATCCCTTTGATTTATCGTTTGACCACACTATCACAGAAACCTTCCGGTTTGTCAACTGTTTTTGGAAAGATTTGCAGGCGCCCTGCAAATGACGGCAACAAAACGCGGTCCCCGGATCACCGGATCAAAAATTTGGTGCACCCGAGAGGAGTTGAACCTCCACAGCCTTGCGGCCACTAGGACCTGAACCTAGCGTGTATGCCAGTTTCACCACGGGTGCAACGCAAAACCAAAATGTCAGAAGTCAGAGATCAGCAGTCAGAATATATAAGAACAAGTCATTCCGAGTCAACGTGATAGTGTATGATTTTATTCTGATCGCTGATTTCTGACCTCTATCTGTTATTCCGACTTCGTGCCGAAAAGCCCGCCGCGGCCCAGCCGCGCGTTGGGCACGCTCTGGGTTGCGGACGAAGCATCGGGCGATACGGCGCTTCCCGGCGCGCGTTGTCCGGCCGGCGGCACGGGCGAAACCGAGACCTGGCCGTTTGACAGAGCATGCAGGGTGATTTTTCCGCTCCGGTCCGCATACTCCCTGGAAAACAACTGAACGCCATAGGGGGTGAAGGCGGTATGAATAAAAACCATGGACATGGTCTGAAAGAGGACATGCACGTTGCCGGCTTCATCAACCTTCATTTCCGGTTTCCGGACACGGACCACATGCCCCAGCCGGTGCATGCCGTAGACGGTGCTGGAATTTTGATCCTCAATGCGCAGATAGACTTGTTCGCCCCTTTCCTGGGTCAGATATTCAAGGATGTAGACCCGCATCGTCCCCTCCTCCCCCGGCACACCGGCGATCACCCGCCCGATTTCAAAGCCCTTGAGTATTTCCAGCTCCACCGCCGGCGACGCCAGCAGGATGTTATTCCATTCAACGCAAGCCCGCACTTTATAGACACCCCGCGACTGCATCGCATACAACGAGGTCAGGTTAAAATTATTGGTTACGCTGCCGGCCGGCACCAGTTTCATCCCGAATAAAAGCGGAGTGCGCTCAAGCGGCGTGACGGGTTCGTTTTTACCGCGCTCCACATCAAAAAAGAAACGGGCCGCCCCGGCCCCGGCATCAAAGGTCAGCATCCCGCCGGTATTATTGCGAAGGACAACCGTGGCGCGCACCGGCTCATAAAGCAGGGCGCGGGCCGGCGTGACGGTCAGCCCGACTTCAATCTGGCCTGAGGCCGGTGCGCCGGCAAATAATGCCGCGGCCGCAACAAGCGCATAACCGGCATTTTTAATCATTTTACATTTCTCTTTACAATGGTTCTCGTTTTTTACTAGTCTATCAACACAGGCGGCATAAGCAATCAATTATTTTCAATTGATGGCAGGCCATATTAAAAAAAGACCGGATTTAACACCGTGAGCACCAAACAAAAACATTCCTCCGATAACAAATGGCTGGAGACGATATTCCAGCAATCCCCGGACGGAATAGTCCTGCAGGATTCCGCCGGGACAATAATTGAAGCCAATGCAAGTTTCAGCAAACTCTGCAACCGCCCCTTGACGGAAATTATCGGGAAAAAATTTGATGACCTGCTCTGTCCGGCCAGCAAGGCGCAATGGGACCATGATCTTGCAAAACTTTTAAAGGGCGAATGGTCCAGCATTGATGAAACCTGTATTTTCACGGATGGTCATAAAATCCCGGTGGAAGTCGGGCTCATCACGATGGCGGGCGCCCGCGGGCAAAAGCTGGTCACATTGCATGTCCGCAATATTTCCGTTTATCAGACGGTTGAAAGCGCGCTGCTGGCATCCCAGAATCAATGGGAATTATCCTTCAACTCCATCAACGATGAGATGTGGATCCTGGACCGCAAGGGGCGTATTTTGCGGGCCAACCGGACCGCGCTTCAGAAAATCGCGCCGCTGAAGACGGACCCGATCGGCGCGGACTTTTTTGATGTTTTCAAGCCAAGGACATCCGGCGGCGCTTTCGCCGATCTCCGCTCCAAAATATTCAGCGCGCCGCGCGCGTTCTCCGGCGCGGAATTTGAAAAATTCTCCGGCAAATACAGCTTATTCTCCTATCCCATCATGGACAGCCATGATGAAAGCACGGGATGCATTGTTATCATCAAGGATATCACGGAACAATGCCGTCAGGAAGACCTGCTGAAGCGGGCGGAAATCCAGCGCCAACGAACCCGCCGGATAGAGGCGCTGGGACGTCTGGCCGGCGGCATAGCGCATGATTTCAACAATATTCTGACCACCCTCCTGGGGTATGTTTCGCTTGTCCTGCAGTCGGACAACCTCGGCAAAGGCGAACGCGCCTACCTGGTGGAAATCATGCAAACCGTTGAGCGCGGAACGGCGCTGACCCGCCAGCTTTTTGACATCAGCGCCGAAAAGAAATCCGAGCTGAAGACGATCAATCTGAACACCGTGATTCAAAACATGCAAAGAATGCTCGTGCAGATCCTCGGCCAGAATGTCACCATTACCACGCACCTGGACCAGCAATTATGGAATATCAGCGCCGACACATCGCGCATTGAAAGAATCATCACTAATTTTGCCACCAATTCGCGCGACGCCATGCCTTCCGGGGGCGAATTCACGATTGAAACGGGCAACACCATCCTGGACGATCATTTCTGCCGGAACCATCCGGAGCTCAAGCCGGGCAAATATGTTCTGCTGCAAGTCAGCGACACCGGCACTGGCATGCCGCCGGAAGTGCTGGAAAAAATTTTTGAGCCATTTTTTACCACCAAAAAGAGCGGCAAGGGCATGGGGCTGGGATTATCCTCGGTCTTCGGCATTATCCGCCAGTTCGGGGGCGAAATCATCTGCTATTCGGAAGTCGGCAAGGGAACCACCTTCAAGGTTTATCTTCCTCAATCAACGGAAAAGACCGTGGAAGAACCGCCCTCGCCGAAGATCAGCGATCTGCCCGGCGGTTCCGAGACCATCCTGATTGTGGATGATGAAATCCACATTGTGAGCATGCTCAATCAAATTCTGTCAAAAATCGGCTACAAGGTGCTCTCGGCGACAAATTCATCCAAGGCCATTGCGCTCTGCCGGGAATACAAGGAAACGATTGACGTTGTTTTGTCCGATATTATCATGCCCGACATGAACGGCGTTGAATTGATTTCCATCCTGCGCGAAACCCGGCCGCAGTTGAAGGCCATTTTCATGTCCGGATACACCAATAGCATGGCCACCGAATCGGCCGGCATGGATAAAAACACGGTTTTTCTCCAGAAACCGTTCACTTTTGAAGAATTAGCCAAAAAAATTAGGGAAGCGCTGGACTTGAAAAAGGCGTAGCCGCGACTGCTTGCTTTTATGAAAGGGTTAATCCACGATGCCACAAACTAGACAAGTTGATTCATTTTTTAAGAATTTGGGCAATCAAAGCATTACCTTTGACGATGTTTCCCTGCTTCCGCGCTACGCCGATTTTCTGCCGAAAGACGCCGATATCACCAGCCGACTTACGCGCAGAATAAAGGTGAGCATCCCTTTTGTCAGCGCCGCCATGGACACGGTGACCGAAAGCAGGATGGCAATCGCCATGGCCATAATCGGGGGCATCGGCATTATCCACAAGAACCTGGACATCAACCGGCAATGCCGGGAGGTGGAAATCGTCAAACACTATCTGAACGGATTGATTCTGCACCCGATCACCTTCCGCGCTTCCGACACCTTGCGCCACGTGAAACATACCAAACTGCAAAAAGGTTACAGTTTTTCCGGATTTCCCATTCTGGACGATCATGACCTGCTGGTCGGCATTTTGACGGGGGCCGATATGAAATTCGCCCGCGACCCCGATGCGCGCGTGAGCGGAATCATGACCAGGGAAGTCATCACGGCCGGGCCGGAAACAACCCTGAAAAAAGCCTATGAAATAATGCAGCGCAATAAAATCGGCAAGCTTCCCCTGATTGCCAAGGGCAAGCTGGTCGGACTTTACAGCTTTTCCGACGTCAGCACCCTGATTGAAAACGCCCAGCCGCTGTTCAACCGCGATGACCGGCACCGCCTCCGGGTCGGGGCGGCCATCGGCGCCAACGATTATGAACGGGCCGAAGCACTCGCCGAAAAGGATGTTGACGTGCTGGTCGTTGACACGGCCCACGGCCACAGCCGCAATGTCATTGAAATGTGCGCCTGGATAAAGAAGAACCTGCCCGGCCTGGATGTCATTGCCGGCAATATCGTCACCGGCGAAGCCGCGCAAGCCCTGCTCAAAGCCGGCGCGGACGCGGTAAAAGTCGGCATCGGCCCCGGTTCAATCTGCACGACGCGCGTCATCGCCGGAGTCGGCATACCGCAAATTTCCGCCATTTACCAGTGCGCCCGGGCGCTGAATTCGGCCATCCCCATTATCGCCGACGGCGGCATCCGTTATACCGGCGACGTTGCCAAGGCCATTGTTGCCGGAGCAGACACGGTTATGATGGGCTCCGCGCTGGCCGGCACGGACGAAAGTCCCGGAGAAAAAATCATTCATCAGGGACGCCAATATGTGGTTTACCGCGGCATGGGAAGCCTGGCGGCCATGAAGTCGGGCATGGGCAGCCGCGAACGCTACGGCCAGAGCGATGCAAGCGACGATGAACTTATTCCGCAGGGGATTGAAGGCATCGTGCCTTATTCCGGCAATGTTGAAAAAGTACTTATGCAATACTCGGGCGGACTGAGGGCTTCCATGGGCTACTGCGGCTCGCGGACAACACCCACCCTGCAGAAGAACGGCTCTTTTACGCTCATCTCTTCCGCCGGTGTCCGCGAAGGGCATCCGCACGATGTCAAGATCATCAAGGAAGCGCCGAATTACAGCATTAACACGTAATGATTTTAGACGCCGCGGGCGTCCGCCGGCGGCGGATTTCAGATTTTGGTCTGCCCGGGCTTGGCCAGGGGATAAATCATCAGAACGCCCCGAAGTAAATGCTTGAAAAGGTGACGATCGGCGAAGTTTCCCGCAGATCATCCACGGTCATGCGGACATCCTTGATCATCTTCTTGGCTTCAACATAAAGGGTGTCGTCGTTGACAAGTTTTCCCAGGGTGCCTTCGCCGCTGTTGATCTTTTCCGCCACCTGGTTGAAGTTTTCCATTGAATTCTCAACATTTTCCAGCAGATTGCGCTCTCTTACGGCGGCTTTTATATCGTGGACCACGTCACTGGCGTCGTTATACAAAGTGTCATCATAAATCAGCCGGCCAAGCGAGCCCTCCCCCTTCCGGATTTTTCCGGTAATATCCTTGACATCATCGGCAATGGCCGAGACCAGCGTGATCAGATCGTTGGGTTTTGTGCCGCGGGCCAGCGTGCCGGCCGGCAGCGGCGGCGACTCTAGTTTGCCCTCATAAACCTGCAGGTAACGGCCGCCGAGCACCGAGGTGGCGATCACCTCCACCTTGTAATCGGTCTTCAAAAGGGCCGGATGCTGAAGAGCGGCAATGATATGGACGCCGTCTTCCTTCAGCAGCATGTTTCTGATTTTTCCCACGGTCATGCCGCGCATCACCACATTGTCGCCCTCCCGCAACCCCATGATGTCGTCAAAGACAACCTCAAACGGATAAGTTTTCTGCAGGAAATTTTCGCGGCTGAGCACAATGGTGAATACGCACAGCGCAAAAAGCACCACGAACATGAAGGTGCCCACCATGACTTCCATTGACAAATCTCTAATTTTTCTGCGCTTCATTGAGTTGTTCCTCCCATTTGCCTCGTTTGGTGATATATTGCGAATCAAGAAAGTTTTTGACGATTTCATTCTGCGAACGGATAAAATCCGCCGGCGTTGATATCTCCAGTATGCGGCCGTCATGAATCATGGCAATGCGCGAGCCGATCGCCAGCGCGCTGAAAAGATCGTGGGTGACGACCACGCTGGTGACTTTCAGCTCCTTCCGCATGCGGTCAATGAGCTGGTCAATTGAGCGCGAGGTAACCGGATCAAGACCGGAGGTGGGTTCGTCATATAAAATAATATCCGGGTTCATCACCAGCGCCCGGGCAAGGCCGACGCGTTTGCGCATGCCGCCGGACAATTCCGAGGGAAACAGGTCATAGACGTGGCCGAGACTCACTTGCTCCAGGCGCTCGTTAACCCTGTGCCGTATCTCCGGCGCGCTCATGTTTGTCTTTTCCTTCAGCGGCAGGCCGACATTTTCGCCGACGCTCATCCATTCCAGCAAGGCGGCGCCCTGGAAAAGAACGCCGAACCGCTCCCGCAATTTCTGCAATTCCCGGCCCGAAGCCCGGCTGATGACCGCATCGCCGACATATACCTTGCCGTAGTCGGGAGTCAGCAGGCGGATCATGTGCTTGAGGGTGACGCTCTTGCCCGCGCCGGAAAAACCGACGATCACAAAGGTCTCCCCGGGCGTGACGCGGAAGTCAACGCCATCCAGCACCTTTTTTTCGCCAAAATATTTTGTAACCCGTTCAAACCTGATCATTCGTAAAACAACCTCGTGATGATATAGCCGACGATCAGCAATGAAAGGAAGGAGATAATCACACTGCGCCGGGTGGCCCGGCCCACGCCGACCGCGCCCTCGGTTGTGGAAAAGCCCTGATGACAGGAAATGATCGTAATCATGATCCCGAAAATAAAAGCCTTGAAGAGGCCGATATACAAATCCTTGTTTTCCGCCCAGCGGGTCGCATTGTCAAAATAAGCCTGGAAACTGACCCCCAACTGCGTATTGCCGACAATGCCGCCGCCGACCAGGCCGAGCATGCAGGCGTAAAAAGTCAGGAGCGGCGTCATGACCATCATGGCCGCCAGGCGCGGCATGACCAGAAAGCGGACCGGCGAGATGGACATCACTTCCAGCGCGGCGATTTCCTCGGAAACAACCATGGTCCCCAGTTCGGCGGCAAAAGCGGAGCCCACGCTGGCCGACAATATCATCGCCGTCATAAAGGGCCCCATTTCGCGGAGCATGGTTATCATGACCGCCGCGCCGATGTTGACTTCCTGGCCGAATTTGCGCAGTTCCAGGCCGGTTTGCAGGGCCAGGATCATGCCGGTGAACAAGCCCACCACCGTAATGACCCCCAGGCTCTTTATGCCGGTGATATACAACTGCCCAAGCACCATTGGTCGCGAGCGTTTATCAAACGCGAACCGTAAATCCAGCAATGCTTCCCAGAGCACCAGCAGGGCCAAGCCGGCGTTGCGGCAGTGGATCAGAATAAACCTTCCGAACTGTCCGCGCACATTCAGCGCCGGCGTATAAAACTCTGGTTCACGCGTGATCATTGTAATCAGCTGTTCAGGCTATAGTCTGAAGGCTGTTAGTTTTCCGAAGATGTAATTCAGCGCCCATTTTTTCCGCTACAGTCTAAAGCCTATTGACCTGGTCAGTTAGCTCGTTCCGTTAAAACATAATATACTTTTGCGAATATCATTGCGGCTCAGCCGGAGGCTTCGCCCTACCGGTAGGGCGAAGCCTCCGGCTGAGCCGTCTTTGGTTGCGGCCAAAGGCCGCCTCAGAACGTGAAAAAATATAATAGCCTAAATTTCCTTTTTTCACCAGCTTTCTCTCTGGCAATCAATCCCTTCAAAAACGACCAGGTAAATTCGTTGTTTTTTTTCTCCCGCGCCACGGAAATCAACGGAAACAGCGAAAATTTTTCTTCGCTGGCCGACTGCCGCAGACTCACCAAGCCCCACAATAATTCGTCTTCGCGCCGGTCCTTGAAGGAGGCATGGGTGTAAATCGTCCACAAGGGGGAATAATTGCGGTCAATGGCGTCATAATCCCGGTAGGGGAAAAGACTCAGCATGGAAAAACGTTTGGCATCCACGTCGCCGACATAGGAAAACAAAGGCCAGATTTTGAGCGTCTTGCGCGGCTGATCCATTTTTCGCTCCGGTTTGTCAAACCTTCCCTTGGTTGAAGTGGCATACAGGAAGGGAACAAACATAAAACGGATGTGCTCGTAAAAGGGGGCCGTGTGTTCAAAACGCGACCCCAGCGGCCAGAGAAAGAATGAATACTTGCTGGTATCCCGGTTTTTACGGCCGATCAGCGGCCAGATATAAAGCCGGTTTTCATAGCCGGCGCTGTATTGAAAAAAGGGCCAGGGACAATAAGTCAGGCTCTGATCCTTGCCCTCTGCAAAACGGAAGAGCGGCGGAATAATCATCTCCGAAGTCTGGTTTTCCAGCCTGACCCTTCCGTAAAAAGGGAAGAAAATCCAGGCATAACCGGGGGACTGGGGCCGGTCATAATGGGCATAGGTCCAGATCGGCCAGAGAAAATAATATTTTTCCGACTCCTCGCGCAGTTTTGAATAGCCAAACAGAGGAAAGATACTCAAACGGTCGTTGCCGCCGCCGGTGGTTCTTGCCAGAATCGGCCAGACAACAGCCGTGGTTTTGACATCATTGACACGCGCAAAGATGGTGAAAGGAAAAAATGCGAAACGGAATTCATCAAACACGATGAATTCACGGATACTGCCGGCCAGCGGAAAGATCGCCAGATAAGGTACATGGTTAATGTCCCGGCCCTGAAAATAAAAAGGTATCAGCCATAGGCGATACTTTGAATAAGGATCATGAATATCAAAATCATGATAAAGGAAGAGAAGCATGAAATGACTGTCCCATTCCACGCCGTCGCTCTTTTGCATCCAGATCGGATATAAAATATGATGCCGGCGCATATTATTCGCGGCATCATACGCATAAGTGCTGAAGGGACGCACGGCCAGCACTTCGTCTCCGCTCGCCGCCTGCCGGGATTCAAAGAGAGGTCCCAAGGCCCGACAACGCTTGTTGCCGTAGATATCCGTGCCTTTCTGATAGATGGGAGCGAAATCAATCTCGTCGGCCGCCCGCGAAAAAAAAGAATTGGCCAGCAACCCCGCCAAAAATAAACAGAAAAAACGGACTTTCATCAGAATAACACCGCCGGCAGGAATGATTGTGTCACGCGCTTGCCCACCCCTTATTTGTCCGAAACCGGTTGGGTGTTCCTTTGGGACAGTTCATGCCTGGAAACATTTTCGTATGCGGATGTGAACACTTTCAGCGCGCTGTTGTTCGTTTCACAGACTGCGCGCCGCAAGACCGGCGGCGCGGACGGCGCCGAAGAAGAACCGTCATCCGGATTAAGAACGCCAACCGCCACCATCTTTGTTCCCTCAGCGGAGACATGTCTGGGCGAAACCGCCAGGACCGCCTGAGACTTTGATGAATCCGAGGCATCCGTGGAAGGAATCGGGCCGGCGATCAGCCACTCCCGCCCCGTTCCTGGTGAAGCTGTTTTGGAAGTCCAGGAGAGATTATTTGCGTTTGCGCCCAGCAGGGATTGTATCTGTTCGTCCGCCAGCGCGACTCCATCCAGCCTTTTATACTCCTCGCACTGGCTGGTTCCGTTGAGGAAAACGACCCGGATCGCCATGCCATTGAAACGATAATTCCGCTCCACGAGTGACTGGGACAATTTTTGCTCGTTCACCGGAGAACCGTAGGATTCGGATATCTTCAGCTCGTTATCGCCGAGATTTGCAAACACAACGGCCGGCGCCAGCGCCAGGCAAAAAACGATGGATTTAAACAGCAATTTCATGATTTCAGTTTTCCTGCAGAAAAAAATCATTTTTCCGGCTGGATGGACATGTCGGCCTTGATTTTATTGCCGCCATCCAGGGCTTCGCAATAGCTGATTTTTTCCTTGACCGTCACGGCCTTGATTTTGCCGACCTGTTTGATTTCGCTGTCCAGCACTTCGCCGGTATCCTTGTCGGTGATTGATTCGGTGGTGCCGACCATAAACACATTGCCTTCCTCCACCCCTTCCCGGCTGCCGCGGTTAATCAGGATTTTATCGCCGGTCTTGATGACCGAGCCTTCCCAGGGGATTTTTTCCAGTTGTTTTTCAAGAAACTCAACGGACTGGATCACGGCGTCTTCGCAGGCCTTGCCGACATTGTCGTTCATGAACCCGCCCAGATCGCCGCCGAAATGGGAGCCGCTGTAGCCGATATTGAGCCCCTTGCGGCCGGCCTTGCCCACGACCTTGGTGGAAGCCTTTACCTGGCCGGTGGTTGAATCAATGATGTAAATGGTGGCGTTGATTTCAGCCGTGTCCTTGGCGCCGCCAAGCCTGAAACCATACAAACTGACGCCTCCGCCGCCGCCGGTGGTGCTGGATTGGACATGAGTAATATCGCCCTTTACCAGCAGTTGGGCGGGAGTCATCTGGCCGGTCTTGGGGGCCTTTTTGCCGCCGGCCGTCCGGCCGCTGGTGGCAAGGTCCTGCTCATCCATGGCTTCCTTGCGCATGTCCTTTTCGCCGAGCACGACGAATTTTTTGGAGGCTTGCAGGGCATCGGTCATGATTGAGCCGAACCCATCGCCCACATCCCATTGCCCGGACCAGCCGGATTTGTTCTGGAATTTGGAAACGCTGATGGTATAGCGCAAATTACCGCCGGCCTTGTCCGAAGCGGTCCCGGCCCCGCAGGCCAGATATAATGCCGATGAGACTGCCAGAGCGACGATGAATGTATTTTTTTTCATAAAGAATACCGCCTTTCCATTGATGAAATAATAATTTCTGATTTTTATTATTATCCAAATTGCTCCCGATTGTCAATATCCAACCCGAAACTTATCTAATCCGAAACTATTTGGACAAACTGGGGTAAAACCACAACAACAACCAACCCATTGGAATGGATTATGCGAGAAATCCGGCGCTGGACCGGAGTGGTCGGCAATTTTCTGGAGGCAAATCAGCCATGCTGCGGATCGCGGCCCGGTTGAGATACACCTTAATGCTTCTCCAACCATAATTGCGCCGAAATTATCGGCGCTTCCGTTGTGAAACGCGCAATGCGATAATGGGCATAACGATTGGCATAGACTTCGTCGCTTAAGCTCTCAAAGACCGCATCCTGTGATTCAATACGGAATTGCCACCCTTGGATTTCCACGGCGAGGGTGTGTTCAGATGTCTCTATCCGTGTTTGCGCCACTCCGTTCGTTATCAGACAGGGCACCTCAAATCCGAAGCGACCGTAGACGCCGTTAATTACCGTCCGAATCTCAAGGCAGTCCTTTGTCAAGCGGTATTTCTGAAGGAGCGATTCTATGGATAAATGTGCAGGCGAGGAAAAAGACCAACGGAGAGACCAGACTGCCTCGTCCGACACAGCGGTGTCTTTTGTAAAGACGACATCCTCTATCTCATTGCTCAGTTGGGCAAGCGATCTCCATTGAGGTCCAAGTTTCCAGCAGGGACCGATGGCAACCGCGCGCCCAACAGAAACTCCATGCACAATATATAGTGGATTTGCCGCGATTCCCATGGAGAGCCCGAGTTCCGGGGGCGCATCTTTCCGGTGGAAACGGCCCAGCCCGGTTGCATCGTATATTGCCTGGGCACGGGTATCTATCTCCACGTGGGAATCACCGCAGGAAGCGAAGACTTTATGAAATGCAGGCCAGAGGTCAAAGACATAACCAACCGCACGGGATAAATTACCGGCAACCGGTATTTTATCATCGGCCAGGAGCGCAGCGCGGGCAAAGAGCGAGGCGGCAAGGAGCGCGTAATTGGCATATTCACCGTAACTTGTGTCCTTACCGTGTTTGGTCTGAGGAGCAAACTGGTTTTTAATAAAACGCAGTGGCTGGGATTTTACATAAGGTTCCACCGCTTTCATTGCGCGCAAGGCGCCCTCGCGGAAGACACGGGCCAGATCCATGCGTCCTTTTATCCGCCAGCAGTTTGCCTGATGCTCTAAAATATAGGCAAGCATGGCCTCATTGTGCAACTGACCGTTTGAGCGTCCTCCGAAGGGGGCATATCCGTACGGAGATAAGAAGAGAAGCGTAATGAATCCAGACCGACGCAGGATTTCTTCAATAGTGTCTCGCAATCGTCCGTCATAGCCGTTGTGCATCAATTCTGTCAGGTTTTGCCGCACCATCAGGTCATACAAGATCGGATCCCCGGGATCGCGATACATGCCCATCTCGGTAAAATGGACCAACTCCAATTCAAGGTATTGGTCAACATAATCTCTTGTGCCTGCCATGCAATGACGGATGCGCAACCACTCGCCAACGCAGGCGGAAACGCCGTAATTATTCAACCGGCCGCCATCCGCCAGAATCTTTCCGGACACATAGGTTTTCTCCGCGTCAATGGCCGCTATGGCCTTTCGCCATTTTTCGGACCGGGCGGCGTCCGCGTGTTCACGCAGAATGTCATAGGCAGTAACAATCTCTTTCATGGTCAGATCCAGAACACCGTGGGGAAACACTCCGCCTTCCGCCGCATTCTTCAGGATTCCGTTTGTCACTTGATCAAAAGCCCGGATGGCTGGGGATAGAAAATCATGGCGATTCCGTTCGTGAATAAGAATCGCGGCCGGGCAGGCAAAACGCGCTGATGTTCCGCCCATCCAACGATTATCATGTCCCTCCACCGGATCCACGACAATACCCCTTTCATCAACCCATGGACATGCTTGGGTAATAATGCTTTCGACAAGATCAAGATATAACGACCGGATTGCCACGGACGAGGCGGGAACATCACGTTGGGGAAAGAGCCGTTCAATTTCTTCTTCCATGGCAAATGTGCCGCGAAACGGCTGATAGTGAGTTTTTGCCATCATAGTACAATTTTACGATTAGATGTTAAACAGGCGTTGGGCATTGGCGCATGCGATGGCCTTATATGATCTTGCCGCCAGATGAGCTGACTCAAGTTTCATCACCGCCGATTCAGTATATAAAAACGGAGTATGGGAGCCAAAGAGTATTTTATCCGGCGGGATCTTGTGCAATATAGTCGGGAGGGTTTGAAAAGTCTCAATAAATGAAATATCCACGCTCACATTTTCTGTCTTTTGGACCAGTTCAATCGCTTCGCCGCGATAAGCGCACAGACAGACAAGAGGCACTCTGCGGAAGGCGTTCGCAAGTTGAACAACCGCCCGCCAGTCCACGCCGGGAATTTTCATTAAAGGATATTGACTACGTTCGTCCTCCACCCGCATTTGAATCATCAGTGGAATTCGTTTGCTTGCCAGAACTTGTATTAGCTGCGTGACCACAGGGGCAGTCAACGGGTAATTATGATAATTCGGAATGATTTTGACCGCTTTAAGGCCGTTTGCTTCTAGGGCCTTGCGCCAGTTTGCGAGTCCGGGATTAATGGTTGGGATGGGGATCAGCATCGGCGTCGACTTGACCGCCTTGAACAGCGCGGCATCGCAGACCGATGGATCCGGATACAGTATGCCGTCAATTGAAGAAATCAATGCTTTGGTTATGCCGGCAGAATGCAGATGTTTTGCCATGCCCTGCGTCGAATGGACGTCAAATTTTTGAAACGGCCATCGGCCAAAGGATGTATTTATGTCTATAATCATAAGCCCAATAATTTCTTTGCATTAACCCCAAGAATCAGAGCGCGATCGCGCCGGCTGATTTGGGCCGCATAAATGCGGCCCAATTGGCATGAAAAATCACGGATGGGGGTATCGGAACCATAGAGGATTCGTTTCGCCCCCAATTTCTCAACGGCATATTCAATAATACCCGAAGACGGCTGGGATCCGGATGTATCAACATAGATGTTGGAATATGGCTTGATATCCAGAACGCCGCGCATGCCCGCGGCGGTCAGGTGCGCCATAATAATTGTTGTTTTCGGATGGCGGCCGGCCAAATCGGCAATATCCGCAGGGGTTGACTCGTTAAGCACTTTACCGACGGTTTTATACCACGCGTGGTGTAAAACCGGAATATTCAGTCGCGCGCAGGCCTCCATGATCGGATACAGCCGCTTACTGCGGGCGTTTGTTGCTACCCATAATTTGATGCCTTTCAGATTTCCTTTTTCAACACAACGGGTGATTTCCTTTAAGAGAAAACTTTTTTCGTGGTTCGGATTCAGGAAGCAAAACCCGATAAACATTTCCGGATTCTGATGAACCAGCCGCATGGTTTCGTTGTTGGCAGAGACGACTTGTTCTGGAGTCGTGCTGGAATGCCCGGTTCCAAGATTGCATATCCAGGAAATGCCCAAACGCCTGGCCTCGGACATAATTTCCCAAACTTTTCCGTGATCTTTTGCCGGGATATGAGTGTGAATATCAATAATCATAAAATTTCAATCTCATCTTCAACAGCCGGTTCTTTGGAAAACAACGGCGTGCTCGTGATAAGCGCGGCTTCTTTCAGTTCAGAATTTCGGTCCATCCATTACGAATTGTAGGGATAAAACGGCCATTTAACCGCAACACTTTCGTTTTTACTTCTGGAATTTTTTGGCGGAATGGTGCCGGGCCGTTTTGGCCAGCGCCTTTAAGGTGTCGTCAATTTCCTTTGTCGAAAGCCATTCGTTCAACGGGAAACGCAGGCATTCTTTTGCCATGCGTTCTGCCACGGGACATAGTCCCGCGCCATAGCGGGGCTTGATTTTGGCCCGGTCGAACGGCCAGCGGGAATGGTTGAAGGCCGTGCCGTTCCGCAGATAGGGATAGGCCAGATACACCGGCTCCACATAACCAACGCTCATGGGGATGCCCTCCGCGTTCACCGCTTTACAGAACGCGCTGGCATCCACATTAAATGCCTCCTCGTCATAACCGATAAGATAAAACCACCAAGTTGAGAAGGCGCCCCGCACTGTCTTGGAAGGCGTCAGACCATGGATTTTTTTCAAGCCCACGGCCAAACGTTTGGCCAGCCGGTTGCGCCTGGCCGCAATGGCTTTGACTTTATCAAGCTGGGCAATGGCCACGGCGCTTTGCAGTTCCGTGATGCGATAATTTGGCGCGCAAAAGTTGAGCACGCGAATCCCTTTCAAACGATCGTAACATTTATCAATGGCCAGCCATGAGGTGTGATAAAGCTTCGAATTGTTGCTGACGATCAGGCCGCCGTCCCCGCATCCGATATGTTTGAAATCATTAAGCGAAAAACAGCCAAAATCTCCGAACGTCCCAACCCATTGGTCGTCCACTTTTGCGCCCCAAGATTGGGCGCAATCTTCAATCAGTTTCAACTTTTTCTGCCGGCATAATTTCACAATGGGTTTAATGTCCGCCGGATTACCCTGGAGATGGACTAGAATGACCGCCCGCGTCCGCGCGGTGAGGCGGCGACAGATCGTGTCCGCGGTGATATTATAGCTGGCGGAGTCCACGTCGGCAAAGACCGGGATGGCCCCTTCATAGACAATTCCCAAGATCGTGCCAGCGTCGGTAATGGGCGAAGTGATGACTTCGTCGCCTGGCCCAATTCCGGCGGCCTTCACAGCGCCATGCAGGGCGGCGGATCCGGAACTGCACGGCGTCACAAACTTGGCGCCGCAAAGCTTGGCCATTTTTGCGCACATCAGCCTGGTTTTCTGTCCGTGATGATAGAACAGTGTGTTTTGCTCTAAGGCCTCGCGAAGCTGCTTGAGTTCCTCCTTGCCGAAACGACGTCCGACCGTCGGCCACGGTGCTGTGCGAACCTTGTCCCCTCTTTGCAGTGCTGGCTTGTTGTCTGTTTCCATGATTCGTAACCTTTGGCCGTAGTTATAAGAAAAACCGCTGGAATATTACTCCTTACTTCTGGCAGGAAGGTTCACGACAGCTTGATGTAAATATTTTCCCCAGCATGATCTCATCAACGTCCTTGATGTAGTGGTCGCGGAGAACTCCTTCCGGAATAAAGCCGTTTTTGATGTAATAGATCAAAGCGCGCGTGTTGTGCGCCGAGACACATGTGCTGGCCTTGCGCATTTTATTTTGCGCCCAGAACTTTTCCAATGCCTTCATTAAAAGTGTCCCCGCTCCGTGATGGAGACAAGCCGGATCAATCCCAACCACATCCAGCGTGCCCAGTCCGCATAAACTCGCCGAACCTCGGATGTAGCCGGCCACTTTTCCGTTATCCTCTGCCACATAGGAAACTACCTGCTGGTCATGATCCCTGGTATGGCTGATTCGTCTCAGAGTTTCAGGTAAAAAGTGCCTTTCCGTGGCCCGGTCCATTTTATCGCCCAGAAAGGAACGAAACGCCTGAATCATTATACGGTAAACCGCTTTACTGTCCGATGGTCTGAATTTTCTGATTTTCATGGATGTCCCTTTAAACTATTCCATCTGTTTTTCTGTCTCTGTCATTCCCGACTAGATCGGGAATCCAGAAAAGTCAATACTGGATTCCCACTTTCGTGGGAATGACAGACCATACAAAGCCCATCTCTTTACCCACTTTGTGCCTTCTGCCTTCATATATACCTCCACGGCGAAGGGTGCTCAAAATATTCAACTCTTGCTTTCGGCAGGTTTCGTTTCACCGTCTCATAACACACCCGCACGGCAATATTGTCCGTAACCGGATGGTCCGTCTCTATCAACGCACCACCGCCATCCAGGACAAAATTTGCGGCATAGGCGTCGCTCTCGCCGCCGACAATCGCGTCCACGCCCAGCGATAAAAACTGGTTTATCGTGGAGGCATTGGTAAATAACGTGTCGCCGCCCGCGCCGATGGCAATTTTATGAATTTTTCGCCGCGGATCGCCGATCATCCTGACCTTTTTTAATTTCAACCGCGCTTTGATATCTTTGGCCAGATTTGCCAGCGTCATCGGCCTTTGCAGTTCGCCCACCATCATTTTTAGATAACAAAGCACATCGGTTGAGGACAGATTTCCCCGGTCAATGCGTTTTGGCTTTACCCCGAAAACCTGGCGATACTTCTCTATCACGGCCGGAACGCGCAACATTCCCCCGTGCCAGTGATAGACAATCAGAGAATTCTTTTTCAGATAGGCTTGCCGCGCAATATTGGCTTTCCAGTTAATGGCATCCTGAAAACAGGCCGGCTGAGGCAGGGTATATTCAAAATCGTAAAGAAATTCATGGGTAATCAGCATGTTACACCCATTGGCCACGGCAAAACGCATTGCGGCCAGCGTCGGCTTCCAGGCCAGGACTACACCGTTAACCTCCTGTTCCGGCGTGCCGAACAGATACCCTTCATCACTATTCCTGACTCCCTGACTGAGACGCGTTGTTAATTTGCTTATTTCATTGGCTTGCATAATTTCCTGCCTTTCTGAGTAATCAGCCACAAAAAAGCACAAAATTCACAAAATTGACAGTCGGATATTTTTTATGTGTTTCCTGTGCATCTTGTGGCTATTTGTTTTTTTAAATCTTTCCGCTTGATTGGCGGGCAATCAATTTTGGCATTAATTTGATTTTTTTGTTCACATCTTTTCCCTGCATCAAATCCATCAGCAAATCCGCCGCTTTCAGAATCTGCGCCTCTTCATCCGTGTCGCTCACGGTCAAGGGCACGGGGTAGACGGAAACCGGCATACGGTCGCCCAATCCTGCAATGGAAAAATCTTCAGGAACGCGGTACCCCTTTTCTAAAAATTTCCTCATCACACCCAGCGCCATGATTTCCTCGGCGGTGATGATTGCCGTCGGCCTTGCCTTAAGATCAAGAATCTGTTCGGCCAGATTTTGTCCGCTTTCTTCGCCCCAGGGACCGTGCACAACATATTCCGTCGGATATAACAGACCATGTTTCATCATGACGGCGCGGTAACCCAGTTCCAGCAGTTCACCCGCTTTATTCCCTTCCGGCCCGGTCAGCAATACGATCTTCTTATGCCCCAGTTTTATAAGGTGTTCCGTCAACATCATGCCCGCTTCAAACATATCAGCGCATACCGAGGCGGTATTTCCATCGTTCGCCTCTTCCCCAACAATTACCAGCGGGACATGATTTTTCTTCAGAAAGACAATATCTTCCACGTTGAGCAAGGTATAGGCGATCAATCCTGAGAAAAAATGATTCCTGATTTTTTCCTGAAAATCGTGATTTTCACAAATACCGCCTTCGGCCGGATATTCATCGGCCACCAGGGAATAATGCTTCGCGGCAAACTTTCGCGTCAAACGTCTGATATGAAACGCAACGCTTGGATATTCCCGGCTTACGCCACTGTCAAATATATAGCCGATTATGGCCGGTTTCTTTTCCTTTTTGGGCTTTACCACAAAAGTGCCTCTGCCGGGGTAGGAAACGATCAATCCCTCCGTCGCAAGGTTAAGAATGGCCGAATTGACCGTGGTTTTGTTAAGCGCGTATTTCCCGGCAAACTCGCGCACCGTGGGAATTTTATCGCCGGGTTTGTATTTCCCCTCTTTGATTTGATCCCGCACGAAATCGCGGAATTCTCTGGACTTGCTTGTCCCGATTATTTTTTTCAATGGTGCTCTTTGATGAAATTTTTATGACAAATGCGTTTTCTGGCGGAAAGAAAATCCAGATTAATGAACAGTATAGACCGTGCCTTCGTTGACGCGTTCAAAGGCACCCATATCAACGGTTCCGTAGCGTATACGCTGGACCCGGCCAAGGCCATAGGCGTTCGTCATCCAACTCTGGTTCGTTCCCGCGTTGATGCAGGGTGAGTCGGATTTCAAATGGCAGTCACCGTTGGTGTAATTGACAAAATTCGGATCGTTCTGGATGTTGCCGGTATTTATGGTTCTATCAATGGGAATGGCGCTGGTCGGAGCAATGCATGAATTCGCAAACACATACGAACCGGTTCCACCGTAAAACAGATTACTGGAGGAGTTTCCCGAATTGTAATACAAGATAGTGTTCTCAACATAAGAAGTGTTGAAATGACTGCCGGAAATATATATTCCCCCGCCACTGCCTGGCGAATAATTGCTGACTACCGTGCAGGATTGGATTTTTGGCTCATAACTGTAAGTTACTTGGGCATACACAAATATCCCGCCCCCTCCGCTGGTCGCCCTATTCCCATAAATCAGCGAATTGCGCACAATGGAACTTTCATAAGTGCATACTCCGCCGCCAAAAGCATCCGAAATATTTGTCGCCGTATTGGCATAGATAATACAATTGCTGATTATAGATCCGGACCTCAAACGAACTCCGGAGCCATACGTGGATAGACCGATGATAGCATTACTGGCGATCTCACATCCGGATATCGTTGCGCCCGCCGCGGCATAAATGCCGCCGCCCGACCCGCTCGTGCAGACATTGCCGACGATCTGACAATTCGTAATTTGACCGCTTGACATGCTGATTCCGCCGCCAGCATTATTTGAACAGATGTTATTCTCTATCCGGCAGTTGTAGATTTTTGAATTATCGGCCCTGATGCCTCCGCCTCGCCCGGACACAACGCATCCGTTCCGCACCGTAAATCCATCCAAAGTGGCATTGGTATATAAATCAAAGCATCGGTTGGAGGTGACTTCCCGGTTCCCGTCCACGATCGTTACGCGGCATCCGTTGACGCTCCGGATCGTGATGTTGGTGCCGTAGATTGTGGCCACCTGATTCGTGAGCACATAGGTTCCGTTGGAAACCCAGATGGTCGTGTTGGATTCGGCCGCCGCCACCGCCCATTGGATCTGGGTAGCCGCAATAGTCCAGTCGGTATAAGGCCCCTCGTTGGTTCCCCCGGTGCCGGGCTCAACAACATACCGCGTCGCCGCCCGCAGAAAAGCGCCGGAACAAAAGATACAGAACAAGATCAGCGTAAGTCCCAATCTGTTTTTTTGTTCCCGAAATACAATATTCATTTTTTTCCAGGAATGGATAATTCACGTTATTAAGGGCCCGTTAAACAACTCCATGTTGTCCTAATGCATGATACATGATGGCTGGTAATTTTAAATTTGCAAGAACTTTTTTTCATCTGAATTATTCAGCCTCCCGCCTGCTACGTTATGCGTAACATTGCCTGCCCGCAGTCGCTACGCGACAGCGTCACGGGCAGGCAGGTCGAGAATGAAGTCACGCGAAGCGCATTCTGTTGCCACGCCTCTTAGGAAGCGTAAGCTTAGTGACGCAGCGATCCTCCGGGATCAGTGTTAATAAATATGTGAAGCAAACAACCACCGGCTTTAAGCCGGTGGCTTTAAAATAAGGTCGAATGAATTCGACCGTGATCTATATACATACTATCGTTTATCCAAGTCATGATGACCTCTTTCTCTCAAAAACCCGCCGGCTTCAGACGGCGGATATCCTCGTCCCCTTCGGGGACTTCGGAAAATTTTCCCTTCGCCTCAAGGCGAGGGGTTTCGGACATCCCCGATGGGGACACTAATAGACTGTGTAGATTACGCCCTCATTGATGCGCTCATAGGAACCCATATCCACCGTTCCGTAACGGATGCGCTGGGCCCGGTCAAGATCATAAGCATTCGTCATCCAAGTCTCGTTTGAACCCCGGTTAATGCATGGCGAATTGCCGGCCAGATGGAAGTTTCCCCCGGCAAAATCCTTAAACTTTGGATCGGCGACAACAATCCCCGCTCCGGTAAATCCGGGGTTCGTTCCGACACAGGAATACTGCAATGCGCCGTAATTCGTGGGCGCACAGGCGTCAAACACGTCGTTGCTGCCGATGACCCCGTTGGAATAGATGACGCAAGAAGATATAAGCAAGCTCGCGTTGGTGGCTTCAATTCTTAACCCCGAGCCAGCGGCAGTGCTCTGGTTGCTTGCAATCGTGCAGGATCCGACTGTTACCGTGCCGGCATTTGCCGGGATCAGCAATCCCCCGTAATTCCCGGCATTGGTATTACCGACAATAAGGCTGTTACGAATCGTCCCGTCTTGACAACTCACTCCCCCCATTTGGTTACCGCTTACCACGCAATTTGATAAATAACAAGCCCCCAGCATTGATATGCCGGCTGAGATATTGTCTCTAATGACACAATCCTTAAATATATTCATATATGCAAATGTTCCATTCATACCCACAGCAGGAATTGTTTTGTTTGTACTGCCAATAAAAGTTGTATTTAACAGATAGATATTCCCCGCAGAAGGAGCGAAATAATTATTATCAGAGATTACACAATTGGTGATGGTTCCTCTACTTACAAAACAACCGCCAAAACTGTAGCAGGAATTAACTGCGACGGTGGAATCCGCCAAAATTGTTGTTGTGGAATTCATGTATATGCCGCCGCCTTGTACAGTATCGGCAGTGTTGTTGCATATCATACATGACCTGACGCTTCCGCTCTTTCCTGCCTGTATCCCCGCGCCATACGTCGCTGCGTTCTTGGCATAAGCAGTATTATTACTGATAAGACAATTGAAAATGTCAAACCATGCGCTACCCGCGCCAAGTATCCCCGCACCGGCACCGGATGAACTGACGGTGGCATTGGTCGTGATGTTGCCCGTTACCCGGCAAGTAGTAACCGTGCCGCGCGGAGAAATGTAAATGCCTCCGCCATGAATACTAACTGCAGCGAGAGAGTAGGCGATATTATCACGTACCGTACAATTGCTTAAAGTGCCGTCAGCCATCCACACTCCTCCTCCGCCGCCGGCGCAAACCGCCCCGTTGGAAAAGGTAAACCCGGAAACAAAAGCGGAAGAATTGCTCAGGTAAAGACAGCGATTATTGGTGGTCGCATCCGGCGCTCCGGCAACAAACCCGCCGTTGACAATCGTTACATCCGGCCCATTGGTGCTCCGCAAAACAATATTGCTTATAACACTGATTTGATTGGTGAGAACATAGACGCCGTTGGATACCCAGACCGTGTCGCCGGCATTGGTGGCCGCATCCACCGCCCATTGAACCTGGGTCGCCGCAATTGCCCAGCTTGTGTAGGGACCTTCGTTTGTTCCCCCGGTTCCCGGAGCCACAACATACCGGTCAGACGCCTGCAGGGCAAAGACACCGAACCAGAGAAAGCAGACAAGCTTAGCCTTCGTAGTCCCGAGAACACAGCGCCTCGGAACGAAGCAGGTAAGTCGCCCTGTCAGTATTCGCAGAAGGCTCAGCAGAGACAAGAAGCCTTTAAGACAAAAACGAAAAGAATTAAAAGTGTTCATCTTCATTTTCCCTTTCCTTAATCAGACGTCCTGCCATTTCGCGTAATTCCGCGCATTTCGCTGGTAAGACGGCATCTGCTTTGTTTTCCATAGAATTTACAGAGATACTGGTATACATTAGATGTTATTTTCCGCCAGGAAGTAATATCCGCTCCAGTTCTTCGCGTTTCTGCCGGATAGTCTCATCATCCTGCTGCTCTACCGCCGCTTTCAATTCCTCTAAAATACGGTTCGCGTTAAATTTTTGATCGAGCGTAAAATTTTTATCCCCCTTCGCCAAAGAACTACGGCGGGACAAGTCCTTCATATATTCATCCAGGCGTTGTTGATAGGCTAGGCAGGCCGCGCGATCCTCCGCCAATTTTTTACCTAACAACGCTATCTTTTTGCGAATGGTTAATATCTGCGCCGTGTCCATCGTAACCCGCGCTTCCAGCTCATACTCACCCTCCGCCAAGCCTTCAAACCCGGCATCAATCTCTTTTTTTAATGCACTCTCATAGCTCACATCAGCTTGCGCGTCATAATACACCCGAACTTCTTTCCGCGCGCTCATCAGTACCACCCGCACCCGCGCCGACTGCTTCTCCAGCCAGGCGTTCCCGATTTCCAATACAAGCTTCATCTTTTTGTCCAGAGGCCATTTTTCGGCCGGCATGATCAGGTTGCCCGCCCATCCCTTTCCATACCCCTCCACACCGCTCACGCCTTTCACCATATATATTTCATGATTCAGCTGAAGACTTTCCCCTTTCTTCAATTGCGCCCCTTTATCGCTCCACAACTCAATATTATAAAAATTTTCGTCAAAATATAAATATACCGTCTTTACTTCATCCAGACTGAATGCGCTCACATATGCCAACCGTTCTCGCGCATCGCAACAGGCCGTCCAGCCCGCGACCGGATTTAAGCACCGCTCTCCCGGGAAATATTGTATCATTGCAATACCGTCTTTCTCCGGCGCATAGAACACGTCGTTCTCATCAGCCATGCCCCCCACGTTTAACTCCGGATGCACCCGAAACATTCCCTTCCAAATTGCGTCATCGTCATTCATCAATTCAAGTCTTATCCCAACGCCGGCCATGTTTTTTTTTAACGCTATCTCCTTCCGTTCCTTTAGTCCATTAACCGCTTTCCCCATCTCCAGCACAATTTTACATTCTTCCGGCATTGCCGTTTCGCTCTTTACCACAAAATGCTGATTCATCAGATTCCCTGGATATCCGCCGTCAATTTCCTTGATGCCTCCCTCGGCAACATGATTGATTCCCTCCGGCCACGTCTTCAATTCAACGATTTTGCCCCCTTCATCCGGCAATACTTTCAAGCTCACCATCCCATTGGAAAGTTCCCATGCAACGCCGTTCGTTGTTATCCCGCACGCTGACTTTATCTTCGGGCGTTCAACCGTTTCTATGGCCACGGTCGCCCCTTCCGGATAGACATAGCTATGATTTTCGCATTTCACTTGGAGCGCTTCATCCCGAAACACAAATAATGCATCCGACCCTATTTTCAGCTCCTGCATCCGCTCTTCTTCCCCGCGCCGAACCGTCAAAAATACCCGGCCTTTCTCATTCCATCCCCCACCGCTATTAATCACCGCCACTTGAAATTTATATCCCCCCAACATGATCTCGCCATTCTGCACCTGTAATTCGCCCTTATAGGGCAGAGAGCCGCTCTGCTCTGATTGCAAAGACTTATCGTTTTTCTCCGATTTTACCGATTTTACCGCAACTTTCCGATCCTCGTCTGCTTTCTTTTGGCGACCAGTTGATCTCAAACGATATACGCGACCGCCCGGGGACAGGATAACACCGTCAAACGTCGTATATGCTCCATCCTGTTCAACAGGAATCTTAAGCCCCAGCATATAATCCTCCACCTCCCACTCCCCGCGGATTTTCAGCAAAAACCGTTTTGCCGGTTCCTTCCCTTCAGGATACGCGCAGATCAGATACAGCTCGTTCTCGTATTCCCATTCCCGCAGGACCAGTTTCTCATCATCACATTGATATTTCGGCGTAAGACCCGCTTCCTTGAACAGCTCTTCCATAATCAATCCTATCCCGATCTGTTCCACGCTGAACGGCAAGCCACTCACGATTATTTTTCCTTTCTCTAATTCTTTGCTCATCAGCGCCGGTTCATCGGATGCATATTTCAATATTGTTTTGCCGCCTTCAACCGCCACCGGCGCATAAAACAGTTCCTGATTCTTCTTATCCCGTGCCGTATAGAGCACGCCATCCTTCAATTGAACTTCTTTGGTCCGCGCCATCCCCGGCACCACTCCCAAGGCCTTGAACATATTATTGGAGCTATTCCCGTAATTGTCGTATTTACCGCTCCAGCCTTCCATCACCAGGCACCCGCCATTCTGCGCATAATCCAGTAATTTATCCTGTATTTCCTGCGACAGATACTGTGCCTGCGGCGCAATGAGCAGACGGCATTTGCTCAAGTCCGTTCCATCTCTTAACGCCCCCTCATCAAGCACCCGCGCCGCAAATTGAAGTTTCGCAAAGCGGCCATACAGATCATCCACCGCGCTTAAGTGCAGAGAAAATGAACTTACGCCATGAGGCTTCCAGCACTGATCGTGACATCTTGATGTGTTTGAAAACAATATCCGAATCTCAGGATCAACGCGCTTTCCATCCAGTAGAATATGTTCTATCTTCCGGAAATCAGACACTAACTGCTTTAATTCCCACCCGTATAACGTCGGCAGACCGGTTGTATCCACATAATTACCGCTGAATCCTGGACAGCGCCAGAACCAGCAATTGATCCCGATATGCCCGCCGCTGACCTCCTGCCATAATTGTTTGCTCAAGCCTTTTCGCCCCATCAGAATATCAGCCGGCGGATTATAAAATTTGCCCCATTCTGCGGTCCAAACGTTTTTACCCTCGGCAATCAAATCCAGATATGTCCACTCCTGACTGACAGGCAATGCCGTTCCATCCAACGAGCTGATATCCTGGGCTTTTGTCAATTCATAAAAATCCACACCAAACATTGGACCATTACGGCATCCGGTTGAAATTATTGACCCATACAAAATGTTCGGCGCATATTTTTTAAATAGTTTATAAACAGTCTCATTCGCCTTGAAAAACTGCCTTTCACGGAATCTTCGCCAATCCTCCCAATTGGCGTGTTCAGTACCTGTTTCCGGTTGCCGGGTGATTAGCTTGATGTCGTTAAAATTTGTATATGCCGTCAACCAGCGTTCATTCAACCTGCTGATTTCCCCATATTTTCCCCTTAAGTGTTCAATATACTCCGCGCACGCCTCTTCTCCCCAATACTTAAGATGTAATGCCGATTCGGCACCGCCGCCAACATACCGCATTACCGGATATGCCCGCCGCTGTTCAATGAATTCCTTGATTAATTTTTCCAGTTTTTCTGGCTGGCGCGTTTCCCGCGGAGTCTCCTCAACTTTTCCGGTAAAAAGGTCCAGACTGCCCTGTCTTGAAATCACCAGTTTGTATTCCGGCTGTGACAGACTGCCAAGGGGGCCTCTATTCCAATCCCAGATATCCAACCCCCTGATGCCTTCCATAAGCGCTTTTGCTGAAGGGTCATTATTCAAAAACCAGGGACAAAACCAGACATCGCATCCCAGTTCCTTCATGGTCTGCAACGTATCCGTCCTTATTCCATATAATCCAGGAGAAGAACTGACCCCAGCTTCAATCGGCATGCCCCCCAATGCATGCCGGATTTTCACCTTTTCGGGCTCCTTAATGGCAAATGGCAGGCCAGCCGTGGACACCTTTGCTTCAGCGCATTTTTTCTCTTCAGCGGCAATCTTTTCCAAGAGCGCCTTTCTACGCAAGTCCTGCTTCTCATAGTCCGTCGCCGCATATAGTAATTTATCCAGCGTCTGTTTCTCGTTCATCACCGCTTCAAGCCCATCCATCAGTTCCCGCATCTTCTTTTGCATGACGGCATAGGCTTCCCTGTCCCCCGCATAAAGCGCCGCCGTCAATCCGTCCCGCACCTTGTAATAGGCATCAACAAAAATCCTGCCGTATTCGCTCACTTGCCGCTGTGTTTTAATCAAACGTTCATACCATTCCGCGGACTGCTCCCCGGGATATTTTTCTTCGCATAACCTTAAACAACTTTGCAGGACATCGCCGGCCTTATCGCCCTTCATCAGCGCTTCTCCCACCTGCCCAAAATGCACCAGGGTGGCGCCGTTGTAATAATTATTGTGGTAGCGATACCCCAGAAAATCGGTCGGCTCGCCGGATGGCAGACAATAGGCTGGCAAAATGATGTTGCCCGCCGTCTCCATATTCTCGCCACCACTGCCATCAAAATCACGTATTTCGCGTTTCCCGCCAACCTGACCATGCACGAACATATTCCACTTATCCGGCAACCCCATGCTTGCATTCAGCGTATCCGCAAGCGCTGGCAGGCAAGTTCTGACCGACGCCGGCAGATTCGTATTGACCTTTAATTCGGCCTTCAGGCTCCTTTGGGCGGATTTCCAACTCAGAAATCTTATCTGAAGATCCATCGGGTATTTTTCCCTTGATGAAATCTGCGCTTTTTCCGTCCATTTGGATGGTTTGGATGGATCGCTTTTGTACCCGGTCATGGGCAAGCGCGTTGTGACAAGGTGTCCGCCTTCCGTCATAAATTTCGGAATCAAATAGGCCGCCTCATAAGGGATGCTCCCGCCATTGGGCAAAATCAACACATCCAACGCCTTGCGATTCAGCCGCTCCGCGTTGCTCATATCTTCACCGTTCAATACCACTGGCGTGCATCCCAGCCTTTTCAATTCATCCTGGTACCAAATGGCGGGTCTTACGCCCATGCCGTCGGGAAACCCATCTTCGCTGAAAATCCCTACCCGAAGATTTGCCGACTCGCTTTTAGACATGGCCACGCACGCCAGCAAAGACAACGTTATAACGATAACTTTTCTCCTTGCGCTCGTATTTTTCCTCATTTTAACAGCCTTTTATCTTTATTTTACACCACCACTCCGCCTGTTGCAAATTCCGGGGCTATAAAGAATTACTCAATTTGGGCATGATATTTCAACCACACCGGCATCGGCATTAATGTTGACCCAGAGCGTCTTATCGGCATTATCATAACTCCATGATCTTTTGGCCATAACCGTTGTTATTGATTTTTTATCTGCCATTTTTTTCAGCGGTATTTTGTTCAAGGTAACTTTGGAGGGCGTCTTTTCGAGTCGCACCTTTAGCAAGTAAACTCGTTTTTCCGGCATGCCGGCATACGCGCCTTTTCTTGCCCCAATGTTGATTGATTTGACGTTGGATTTGCTTCGCACCGAAATCAACGTCTTGGCACACACGCCTTTTTCATACTCATAACTAATACCGTCATCCTCATACAAAACAAACTCCGACTCCCCGGACGGATAAATATCCAGCGTAAGCTCCATATCCGGCTTCTGTCCCACATAGGCGATGTCCGGCCCCATGGGAATTGTCGCTCCGGCCTTCATAAACAATCCCCCACCGCGATTCTCGGGTGGAGTATATTCAAATTCACGCGGACCTTTATGTTTTTTGCCGGTCCAGTAATCGATCCATTCGCCCTCAGGCAGATAGGTCTTCCTGTCAAATGCGGAGACCAGAAAGGAATCGCCAAACATGTATTCATTCAGCACCTGCCGGCATTTCATGTCTGAAGGGAACTCCATCGGCAGGGCGCGCATGATCGGCAGGCCGGTCTGATATGCTTTATAAGCCATGGAATAAATATACGGGAGCAGACGATAACGGAGCTTGTCGTAATCCCTGAATATCTGTTGATTCTTTTCCGTCAGAAACCAAGGATGTTTCCAGTATCCCCAACTGCAGAGTTGGGCCCACGGAAGCAAAAAACCGAAATGCATGCCTTCCGTCCGCGTATTGTCCATATCACAGGTTGCATAAGAATGTCCGCTAAGGACAAGATTAAGACAAGCCACTAGAGTTTTGGATCCACCGCCCGTATCGCCGGTCCAAGTGCCCGGAAAACATTGGAGACCAAGCCAGCCGTTGGGCGTGAAGATGGAGGCGCGCCGTCCGGTATGCTGGCGAAATCCATGACACATCTGCCGGGAATACAGCAGAGGATAAAGATTGTGCATTTCATCGTCTTTCATTCCGTTGCCATAGAGCCGGTCCGGATGCGCATCGGTTTGATTAGCGCCGTCCATTTTGAAATATTCGGCGCCCCAATCCACAAACTTTTTCAGATGTTCATACCAGGGCTGGTCAGGTTTGGTAAGCTGATCCAAACGACAGTCAAGCGCAAAATGCTGATCCTGTTCTATCGCCTGGTCAAGGTGCCCAATCGATTCGGATTTAACCTCGTTCTGAACGGATCCTTTCAACTGACGCTCTTCTTCATAGCTCAGATCATAATCATTACAGAGCCATAAACCGGGCTTAAAGCCGAGATTACGCGCCGCTGCAAAAAAGTTACCCTGTTCGCTGTTTGTCCAGCTAGGCATATAAAACCGCTCTGGATGCCATTTCTTGTCGATGGAAAAATCATAAGACTTTTCCATCCATCCCGGTTCAAGGCCGACACTGTCACAGGGAAAATCATTTTGACGAAAACCGCGGCAATTATCCAACATTTCATGGGCATTGACATGCATGTGACAGACAAATCGTAAACCGAATGTCCACTTGGGCGGCATGGGCGGCCTGCCGGTCAACGAGGTGTACAAGTCCAGCAATCCCGTTAAAGAGTCGCCCTTGAAAAAATAATAATCAAGCGAGGCCGGCCGGCCTTCAAAACCGAAGCGTTCCTGATCAGTCGCACCCAAGTCAAAATCAATTCTCCGCGTGGTGTTCACCATCAGAGCAAAACCACTGTTGGTCAGCAGGAAAGGAATGGGAATATAACGGATAACGTTTTCAATCCACATCGTTGCTTTTGAACCACGATGCTCGATGCGCTCCCGGCTCTGGTCGCCCAGGCCGAAAAACGCCGTTTTTTTTGGCAGAACAAAACTGACTTTAAAATCGTTCGTCTGATTACCTTTTGGCGCCTCGGCATCTTCCAGAAGTGTTTTCCCATCACCGTCAACGAACTTAAGTTTTAACGAATCAGCGACTATTTGGATTTTTAATGATTTACTTTCTGTGATTATTAAACCTGCGCTTTCCGCGACTTTAAAATTAACCGATGGCCAGTCATTTTTAATAAATCCATAGCGAATAAGAGCAGAAGCTGAAAATCGTCCGTCATCCGCAAAACGAATCCTACAGATATTATCGTTGATCCAGTTAATAATCAGGGTTCCATGGATAGATGATATTACAATCTGGCTTGATTTTTTATCTGACGTCAGGTTGGTTGTTGTTTTCAGGACAGACATTTTGAGTTTCCTCCATTTGTTTTTTTTCTGAGTACGTGACGAAAAATCCTGCCATCCTGTTTTTATCCGGTTAAGTCCACTCGGGGTGACCATCGCCGGATTTTTCGATGACCACTCCGTTTTGTGCTCCACTTTTCAATTATTTCCGGATGGATTTCCGCCTCTCAAGTCTTTTTTCGCTAAATTTATGAAAGCAAAAAATTTTAGAAATATTTCGTGATGCATCAGTCATGATCTCAAACTCGGATTTACTCTCAGCTTTACTTTGATTTTGTCAGTTCAGCCACTACTGCTCAACCTGCTCAATATTTGTTTTCCTGACCGAGAGATCATCCAGATACCACGTGCACGGCTGTACTCCCATGAACAATACACATACATTCTTATGTGTGGCCGGTATTTTCACCACGGCCGTCATATCGTTCCAGTCGTTTACATCCGTATGCGTCCGGGCCAATTCCTGCGCATCGCCCCAACCACTATTCGGCGACGACCAGATCTTCATCTGCACTTTCCCTGACTGCCCCTGCGCTATCTTCGCCCAGGCTGATATGTCATACATCTGGCCGGCTTCCACCGGGATCCAGTACGCATAGTATAATCCCTCGCTCCATTCATTGTTCACCACCTTCTGGCTGTAGTACCCGCTGTGATATTCTTCGTGCGTCTGCTCTGCCACGTCTTCAGGATCCAGGCAATACCCTGTGAAATGCCGCGCAATCTTGGCCCCTTTATCAATACTCTCAAACCCACCGTTCTGCACTAATTCATCAGTTTTTCTGACCGACAGGTCATCCAGATACCATGTGCACGGTTGCACTCCCATGAATAATACACATAAGTTCTTATGTGTGGCCGGTATTTTCACCACGGCCGTCATATCGTTCCAGTCGTTTACATCCGTATGCGCCCGGGCCAATTCCTGCGCATCGCCCCAACCACTATTCGGTGACGACCAGATCTTCATCTGCACTTTCCCTGACTGCCCCTGCGCTATCTTCGCCCAGGCCGATATGTCATACATCTGGCCGGCTTCCACCGGAATCCAATACGCATAGTATATCCCCTCGTCCCATTCATTGTTGGTTATCTTCTGGCTGTAATGACCGGAGTGAGCATCGGTAGAACGTTTGGCAATATCGGTCCCCTCATCCAACCCACAACTTGTAAAGTCGTCCGCCAGACACAGAGTGCTCACCTCTGTTGCCGGGTGCCAGTTTTCAAAGCCTTCATTTTTGATGTTTGTGTCCGTCAGAACTATCATGCCGATCTCTTCTTTGCCAAGATCAACATTCATGGCCATTGCGCTTGAAGTGAAAAAATGTGAATCCGTCACAACAAGTTCCTGTTGCAAATCATCCCCCAGCTTGTAATTCGGCCGGGCGTTGGCGCCATACCGGTATGAATCAAAAGTTTCATCAAGCAGATAGCACTCGCACAGTCCATTGGTAAACGGAAGGTTATTCACGGTTATTGTCAAGGAGCGTGAATTCGGTGAGAAATTCCAGAATAGGAGCGTCAGCTTCCGGTTGTCAAAACTCCTTGAAGCGATCATGCTTACCGAACCGTTGTTGCCATCCTCAAACCCGCCCTGAACGCCGAGCCGCCAAGGAGCAAGCATGTTGTACATCTGGTAAAGGAAGAAAACCGGGGTCTTTGTGCCGGGCGCAGGGTTCACCCGCACCATGGTTTCCGGAGGACATATCGCCGGCTCCAGATTAAATGGTTTGAAGAACCCCCTGTAGTTCAAGGTATCAACTGACGAATTTGCAAACATTTCAGAAAAGAACTGGGCGTGGGTTTCGCCGGCATCTATCAGTTGTTTCAGGGTGGCCATCACAGCCGTTGCATGATAGTTACGGGTGAGAGACAAAGATTTCTCGATTGATGTATCATAGCGTGCTGAAGTGATTATAAATTCCGTGTCTATTAATCTTGTTGTTTGCCCGTTCTTTCCAAGATGCTGACGTTCCGGTCTTGCATTCAATATCGCCTTTGCGATTTTGTCTATCTCTAATGCCGAACCTTTTAAATTGTAGATGCTGGTATCCGGCGGAATTCTGGTTCCGTCAAGGTAACGCGACGGGGCGGCATTTGAATCCCAGGCAATCATTCCCACCGCATCGTTGAAATCCCATGATACAAAATCAACCCTTGTGGCCGGATACTGAACACCGTTCACAGTCATCGGGTTATTGGCGCAGTAGTCCAGAAACGCTGCAAGATAGGGGAACTCCAAATCCGCCGCGTAGGATGGGCTGGCAGGATCAAGGAAGCCCCTCATATAGACCGCATAGTTCGGATATACCAGTTCTAGTTCGTGAATTTTGTAGTCTTGTGACGAAAACCCCGGCGCGCCGACAACAGCGTCAGGATTGCCCTCCAAAATACCTTCCACCACTGCCCGGTAATATTCAAAGAAACCCTCCAGTGAAAAATACTGATCACGCACAGGGAGAAGGTCTCCCCAGTACGCGTCAACTTTCGGCGAGAGAATATTGAGTGATTCTGACCCAATCTGCCAGTATTTTACCTTGTCTTTCAAAATGCTGGCCACAAGACGATAGAAGTCTTTTACTTCAGAAAAATGACCGAAAGGTAAGACCATGCTGGGCAGGGTCTTGTGAGTTCCGTCAAAGATGGGGTCCGTGGGATAGATGATGTAGTCCGGCCAACACGATTGTGAATTTGGGCTGGTCCGAACTTCAAGCGGCGTAAAAGAGCATACCATGAAACATGGCTCCAGACCTCTTGCTCTTATTTTATCCAATGTTGCTATATATTGATCGATCAGGTCACGATTTTGAATGTCAAATGCATCGGACGATGGCAGGAATGGTGAATCGGAGTCCTCGGGGGCCCAGCCGCTTTGATATTCTTCCAGGTTCGTATGCCCGTCATTATCCAGGTCCCCGTTGGCATCCAACGCATTATCCGGATCAAGTCCATAGAATATCTCCCAATAATCCGGTATTCCATCCCCGTCAGTATCAGCCGGTGGTGGCGGCGGTGGTTGCGGCGAATTGGAGTCCGCAGGGTTCCATCCGTTTTGATATTCTTCCAGGTTCGTATGCCCGTCATTATCCATGTCGCCGCTAGCATCGGAAACATTGTTTGGATCAAGTCCGTATTGCGTTTCCCAGGAATCCGGCATTCCGTCTCCATCAGTGTCGGCCGGTGGCGGGACTGGTGAATTGGGGTCCGCAGGGTTCCATCCGTTTTGATATTCTTCCAGGTTCGTATGTCCATCATTATCCAGGTCGCCGCTGGCATCCGAGGCATTGTTTGGATTTAGTCCATATTGCGTTTCCCAGGAGTCCGGCATTCCGTCACCATCAGTATCGGCCGGTGGCGGGACTGGTGAATTGGAGTCCGCAGGGTTCCATCCGTTTTGATATTCTTCCAGGTTCGCATGCCCGTCATTATCCAGGTCGCCGCTGGCATCCAACGCATTATCCGGATCAAGTCCATATTGCGTCTCCCAGGAATCCGGCATTCCGTCACCATCTGTATCGGCCGGTGGCGGGACTGGCGAATTGGGGTCCGCAGGATTCCAGCCGTGCTGATATTCTTCCAGGTTCGTATGCCCGTCATTGTCCAAATCCCTAGTGGCGTCGGAAGCATTATTCGGATCAAGACCATAATGTATCTCCCAAGCGTCCGACATTCCGTCTCCATCAGTGTCAACCGTGGGTCGGAGCGGTGTGTAATATAAACTCGCCGCCTGAAAAGACACTCTTCCCAGCGGCTTCCCCTTTCCACCCTTTTCATAGCAAACCTTAAAGTCATTCACGAATTCAGCAACGTCAGATACGCAAGCCCCGTGGATAGGCGGCAAAATATCCTGGGTATCTGAAAAATCAACTCCCGGACAAGCGGCATTGTGCGTGATATTCCAATAGTTTGAATATGTTGCCTGGGCGTCAACCGTGAATTCGTCCGCAGAGGCCGCATTGGCGTAAACAAGGCAATAGCTCCCAAAAACCAGAATGTATTTTATAATTTTCATTTCCCTCCCTTTCTCGTAACGGTTTTTATCATTACTTGATCAGGTGACAGGTTTCCCTGTCACCTGATCAAACTCACAATCGCTGACAGTCCTGACCGAATCTCAAAAAATACTGATGACTTCGTTCAACCATTATGCTTTCAGGTTTCATTTCTAATATGTCCTAATGTATGAGACAATATAACTGATGAAACACCACTATGCAAGTTTTTTATTGGATTATTTTTTGAGGCATCTCGCGGCTTGCCGCAGGGCAGCCTATTCAGTTCCTGGGCCTACTCCGCCGGAACAAACCACGCTTTAGAGCAGTTTAAAAAATGTCGTAGCCGATGAATTGGTTAAATTGCACATATTCTTAAGGTTTTTTGCGTTTTTGCGGCCACAGTTGCATTTAATATGCTCTAGCGTGGTAAAGCCCCCTCTCCTGGCTGAGAAGGCCGGGGCTTTGGAACCATGCGAAACCTCCAACGCGGGCTTGCGCCCGAAATCCAATTTTTGTTATGGAGGGGGAACCCGCCTGCCCCGCCGGAACTTCTGAGCGAAGGGTGGCGGTGAGCCGATTTCAGCA
>Ga0074199_1000325_pt1 | contig 85236 bp, 88 predicted proteins | sample EPASupsiteSAE347_FD_64528 | JGI IMG/M metagenome (GOLD analysis project Ga0074199, IMG submission 64528) | Bioremediated contaminated groundwater from EPA Superfund site, New Mexico - Sample SAE3-47 | ecosystem: Environmental > Aquatic > Deep subsurface > Groundwater > Contaminated ... | reverse complement strand
TTTATTCGCCTTCGCCAGCCTGCCCGAGCTCGGCCAGGGAATACCCCGTGGCCCTTGACCTTCGTAGCCCCTTGGGCGAAGTAGGTTGCCACGGGGATGAACCGCCGTCGCTCCGAAGGAGCTATGGCGAGTCAAGATGGCGGGGCGAAATGCCGCAAAGACTCGACCTGCGTAGCCAGAGCTACTCCTGGCTTCGCCGAAGCGCTTCGCCAAGGCGAGCCGGCGGAGCAGGTTGCCCCGCGGCCCCGCCTGCTACGCTACCCAGCCTGCAGTCGCTACGCGCCAGCGTTGCGGGCGGGTGCGTAGCATTGCGGGCAGGTCGCCGCGGGGAGCTTCATTTTACAGGAAGGCGGCCGATATTCAGCAGTTGCCGGAAATAATTAATGGTCCGTTCCAAGCCTTCATCCAGCGAAATTTTCGGCTTCCAGTTGCCCAGTTCTTTTCTTGCGAGCGAAATATCCGGCCGGCGCTGGATCGGATCGTCCTCCGGCAGGGGACGATGGACAATTTTTGATTTTGACTTGACCATCCGGATGATTTTTTCAGCCAGCTCAAGAATGGTGAATTCGCCCGGATTGCCGATGTTGACCGGGCCGGTAAAAGTGTCCCGGGAATTCATGGCGCGCACCAGGCCTTCAATCAGATCGTCAATGTATTGGAAACTGCGCGTTTGCGAGCCTTTGCCGAACACGGTCAGGTTTTCTCCCTTCAACGCCTGGACAATAAAGGTGGAAACAACCCGTCCGTCATTGGGATGCATTTTCGGTCCGTAGGTGTTGAAAATTCTTACTATTTTTATTGGCACCTTGTTTTGCAGGTGATAGTTAATGAAAAGCGATTCGGCGCAGCGCTTGCCTTCGTCGTAGCATGAGCGCGCTCCGATCGGATTGACATGCCCCCAGTAGCTTTCCGGCTGGGGATGTTCTTCCGGGTCGCCGTAGACTTCGCTCGTGGAGGCCTGCAAAATTTTTGCCTTCATGCGCTTGGCAAGCCCGAGCATGTTAATGGCCCCGAGCACGGAGGTCTTGATGGTTTTAATGGCATTGTGCTGGTAATGGACGGGCGAGGCCGGACAGGCCAGGTTGTAGATTTCATCCACTTCCGCAAAATAGGGCATGGTCACATCGTGCCGCACCAGCTCAAAATAAGGGCTGGCCATCAAGGGCACCACGTTCTCTTTTGAGCCAGTATGAAAGTTGTCAAGGCAGATTATTTCGTTGTTTTCTTTCAGGAGCCGCTCGCAGAGATGCGAGCCGACAAAGCCCGCCCCGCCGGTTATGAGTATTTTTTTCATTGCCATTTCAGAAATTAACCACAAAAAGGCACAAGTAACACCAGACTATTTTTTATGCATCTTGTGGCTATTTTTATTATTTTCCGCGCCCGATTCCGTAATACGCAATTCCCAATTCCTTGATTTCCGCCGGCTCATATATGTTGCGCCCGTCAAAAATCACTTTGCCTTTCATGCGGTTTCCCATGATGTTAAAATTCGGCGATCTGAATTCGCTCCATTCGGTCACGACGATAAGCGCGTCCGCTTCGGACAGCGCCTCATACTGGTCTTTTGTATAAATGATTTTGTCGCCCAGATGCCGGCGGCATTCCTTCATGGCCACCGGGTCATACGCCTTGATCCTGGCACCGGCCTTTAACAGCGCTTCAATCAGGATTAAAGAGGGCGCTTCGCGCATATCGTCGGTGTTCGGTTTGAATGACAATCCCCAGACCGCGAATGTTTTGTCTTTCAATTGCCCGTTGAAGTGATGAATGATTTTTTTAAACATGACTTTTTTCTGCCGTTCATTGACCGCTTCCACCGCCTTGAGAATGGCAAGATCGTAATCATGGGCGTGGGCTGTTCTGATCAGGGCTTGGACGTCCTTGGGGAAGCAGGAACCGCCGTAGCCGACCCCGGGATAAATGAAGGCGTTCCCGATGCGCGGATCGCTGCCGATGCCGTTGCGGACAGCGTTCACATCGGCGCCGACGATTTCGCACAAGTTGGCGATGTCGTTGATAAAACTGATTTTGGTGGCCAGCATGGCGTTGGCCACGTATTTGGTCATTTCGGCCGAGGCGATATCCATGAAGAGGATGGGATGATTGTTCAGCAGGAACGGCTTGTAAAGCCGGCGCATCATCTGTTCGGCCTGTGTGGATTCAACGCCGATGACGATTCGGTCCGGCTTGAGAAAATCCTCAATGGCATTGCCTTCCTTCAAAAATTCCGGATTGGAAGCCACGTCAAATGAAATATTGAGACGGCGTCGGTGGAGTTCTTTTTGAATGGCCGCTTTGACCTTGTCGGCCGTGCCCACCGGCACGGTGCTTTTGGTGACGACCACCAGGTAGGTGCCCATGTGAGCGCCGATTTCCCTGGCAACCGAGAGCACGTGCGTCAAATCGGCATGGCCGTCCTCATCGGGCGGTGTGCCCACGGCGATAAAGACGACTTCGCTGCCGCCGATGCTTTCTTTCAGACTGGTTGAGAAAGAAAGGCGTCCTTTGGCCGCGTTGCGCTTGATCATGTCGTCAAGGCCGGGCTCGTAAATCGGGGTGATGCCGTTTTTCAGTTTTTCAATTTTATGCCGTTCCACGTCCACGCAGGTCACCGTGATCCCCGTTTCCGCAAAACAGGTCCCGGTCACCAGGCCGACGTATCCCGTGCCGACAATCGTGATTTTCATGTTCGTTGCTGATTATGCCGAAAGCATGGCCTATAATTTTAGAGCGCAATATTACCGGAGCGGATTTGAAAGTCAAGGATGCATATCATCAAAAAATCAAGTTGCGCGCCCGCCGGTAAATTGTATCATCTCTAGTGCTGGAATGGCATTATGCTTGGTGCATTTTTTAACGGCTTCCGGAATGCTTTTTAACAGAAGAGAGGATGGATGAAATGAACGCCGAAAAGAAAATTATTAAGACCGTTGTTGCCGGCTTGGGCCGCGCCGGCTGGGATATTCATATGAAAGCGCTGAAGGACAACGGGCATTTTAAGATCACGGCCGTAATAGAGCCGGTGGCCGAGCGGCGGCAGGAAGCCTGCCGCGAACTGGGCTGCGCGGCGTTCGCTTCCTATGATGATTTTTTTTCAAAACCGGCCGGCGAATTGGTTGTGATCGCCACTCCCAGCGGCGGGCATGGCCCGGAGAGCGTGGCCTGCCTTGAGCGCGGACTGCACGTTGTTGTGGATAAGCCGATGTGCCAGGGAATCGCCGAGGCGGATGCCATGATTGCCTTGGCGGCAAAGAAAAAAAGGGTGCTTACCTGCTATCAGCCTTATCGCTTCAACACTGCTTTTATCAAAATGCAGGAAATTATTCGTTCAGGCCGGATCGGCCGCATTGTTGAGATCAAGTGCAATCGCTCGACATTCACGCGGCGGAATGACTGGGTCATGAAAAAGGCCAGGGGAGGCGGCCTGCATAATGTGTGGGGGTCGCACACCATTGATCAGTGTCTGCAATTGGCGGCCAGTCCCATCAAGGAAGTCTTTGCCGATCTGCAGTGTACGGTGACCCCCGGTGATGCGGATGATCATTGTAAAATCATTGTGCGCTGTGCGAATGGAACGCTGGTTGATGCGGAAGTTTCAAACTGTATGATCTTCCCGCCCCAGCCGGAATGGATGGTGGCCGGGACACAGGGAGGCATGATAACTTGCGAGGAAGGCATCAAGTTAAAATATTTCAACCCTGAAAAGGCGCCCGCCCTGAAACTGATGGAAGGCCCGGCGGCCGCGCGCCGGTATGGCAATGAAGACGTTCTGCCGTGGCAAGAAGAGCTTGTCCTCTGCCCGGGCCGGCGGCACTTGGCGGACTTTTATGACAATGTTTTTGAAGCCGTCTGTTACGGCAAGCCTCTCTTTATTACGCCGGAGAGCGTGCGGCCGACCATTGAAGTTCTTGAATCATGCCGGCGGCAAAACCCGCAAATATGGGCGGGTTTTGAATAATCCCCATCATGCCGTTCATTACGGCAGAAATGCGCCCTTTTTGATTTTGGCCGGCAGGTATTTTTCAAGCACGTAATTGAGGCCGTGCTTGGCAAAGGCCTGTTGTTCAATGCGCACCCCCATGGAGAGCATCTGTTCCAAAGCCGCCTGCCATTCCTTGTGATGTTTGATAAACGGGTCGTTTTTCAAGGCGTCCTTGGCGCGTTTAATGTCATTTTCTTCCAGCGGATGCGTGGCGTCCTTGAGGTCAAAGTCTATGATATCCTGCGGCGTAACGCCCAGATAATGAACCTGCGGCACGCAAAAGAACTGGTTGATATGCGCCGCCTGCCCTGACCCGACCTTCAATGTCCGGTAAATATTGCAGTAGCCGTATGGATCGCCGTCGGTAAAGGCCAGCACCGGCAGGCGCCGGTCGTCGCACAGGCGGCGAATGAACCGGCGGCAGGCGCGGGTGGGCACGCCGCTCATGGAAATCAGAATGCAATTGGCGGATTCATAATAACGGTGGTGGACCAATCGCTGAAAGAGAGAGGCGGTTTCAATCACCAGAACGAATTTCGCCTTGCTTTCAAACCGCAGGTGCTCAACCTGGGATGGAATGCTCCAGGCGCCGGTGCCGAGTTTTTCACAATTTATCCTGATTTCGTCGCGCGTGCCGGGGTCAAGGTCAATCACGGTCAGGGGGCCGGTTACCTCGCCGCCTCTTTCCTCGGGGATATAGCCGAGCTGTTCGCGGTTGACGGCGAGCATCGCTTCCATGTCGTCAAGCAAGGTGTCGCTTTCCGGCTGCTCATTGAAACGGCATTCGCCCCAGCTTTTGCTGTTGTAATAAATTTCGCGCTTTCCGGCGATATCCTTCTTATCAAGCAGATCGTTTTTGGTTGTTGCCAGCAGGCGCATGGACTGGGCAAAAGTCTTGACCGTGTTGTAGGAAAGCGTGCGCGTGGCCACTTTGTTGAGGATCTCAAAATGCCCCTTGCGCGGGTCGTATTTCACGTTGCTGAGCGAGCGGATCGGAAAGCGCATTTTGGGCCGCGCGTTCTTTTTGATTATGTCCGCGTAAATATCGCCGGCGGTGCGCGTTATTTTGGCGGAGGCGTCTTTTTTGGATACGAAATCAAATGTTGCCGTTTTGGTTTTTGCGGTGTCCGATGTTTTTGCCATGTTTTATTTCCTATGTTACATAAGCTTATAGCCTTGCATGATTGTCATTCCCGACACGTCCCCGTTTTGCGGGGACTGATCGGGAATCCATTTTTAGATTAAATCCTGATATAAATCTTTCCATTCTGGATTATCTTTTTCTATCAACTCAATCTTCCATTTTCTATTCCATTTTTTCAGACGTTTTTCATGTTGAATAGCAGATTTTACATCATCAAACTTTACATAATAAACCAACCGATGAACATTGTATTTTTTCGTAAAACCATCAATCAGGCCGATCTTATGCTCATAGACCCGCTTAATCAAGCCGCTAGTCACCCCGATGTAAAGGGTGCCATTTCGTTTGCTTGCCAAAATATAAACATAATAAGACTTCATCATAATACTGGATTCCCGCTTTCGCGGGAATGACAGAAAGTGAGAATTGAACCAGTCCTTTCATGACATAACTATCTCATGCTTCCAGATGCGTCCTTTCCAGCATGCGGTGCAATTTGTTGATGACCGCCTTTTCCTGCCGGTCGTCAAATTTCAGGATTTGTTTCAGCCCCAGCGCCAGATGCGGCAAATAAAGCTCAATATAATTCTTTTTGCGTTCCAGTTCGGCCTGGCGTCTGCGCCGGCTGAGATAGACCGAGAGCCGCCGGCCGCACTCCTGCAGGGCAAAAGTGATTTCGCGGATTATTTCCGGGTAGTGCGCAATGGCTTCCTTGCTCTCGCTGGTAAATGGAACCCAAACACTGGCGATATGGACCAGAATCACCATCGGCCCCAGGGGCAGGGAACCGGAAGGCTGGGAGAGGTGGTAGCTTTTCCAGTTGATGCCGACCACCGCCTTGTTGATGGCGCAGGCGCCGGCCATGTAAAGCAAAGGCACTTTGTTGGCAAAGCGCAGCACCCGGACAGGCTCCTCAGCCCCAAGTTCCTGATTGTCGCCCGGTTTGGCATAGGCTATCCCGGCTTCAATTTGAAAGGGATTGCCGCGGTAGACCTCGGGGTCGCGCGTCACGGACGTGTAAAAATCGCCTTTGATTTCCTTTTCCAGGCCCGCCATGATTTCCTTTTCGCCGATGGGCGACAGGCAGTCGGTCGGCGGCCGCATTAATTTTGTCTCGCCGATGGCCTTGAAAAGCGCCTCGCTTTCGCGGTGCGCGATCTGGCTCGGCCGCTCCTTCGGATTCAAGCCGGCCCGCTCGCAGATTTCTTTTGCCACCCGGTCGCTGACGCGCGAAAAATCGTGCTGCAGGGCGGCTTTGACCGTTTTGGCCGATGTGTCTTTCAGCATTTGAATGAGCATGCCCAGCTCCACGCCGTGGGGGTGGGGCTTGATTTCAAACGGCTGGACCGGAGTTTTGGTGGCGCCCCGCTCAAAAGTAATCCATGGATTTTCCGCTGGCGCTTTTGCGGGTGGTTGTTTGTCGCCGTTGGCGGAATCCTTATCCGGCTCCGGCTCAGCGGCAATGATGCGGTAATGCAGGTTGAGATGAGGATTCACGATCGCGCATTGTTTCAGGTATTCATCAACCGACAGTTTGCCGCGCGCGTAGGCCGCCTCCATTTCAATGGTAACGCAGGTGCCGTGTTTGGAAGTGGTTGTGGGATTGTTTTTATTGCCGGCGGAAGCAATGACAAATTCCGGCAGCCAGTCCACTTCCTGGTCCTTCAGAATAACGGGTTTGTTTTGGCGGGTGTCTATCTGCACTTCAATGTGATGGCCTACCTTGGAATCTTTTATCTTTGACTTGATGATGGTCGGCTTGCCGGTGGTCAATTGCCCATACATGCCGGCCGCGCTGATCCCGATGCCCTGCTGGCCGCGCGACATGCGCAAACGGTGAAATTTGGAGCCATAAAGCAATTTGGCGAATATTTTCGGGATCTGGTTGCGCACGATGCCGGGACCATTGTCGGTGACCGAAACAATGAACCTTTTGGCGGCAATTTGGGTGATTTCAACGCTGATTTCCGGCAGGATGCCGGCCTCGTCGCAGGCATCCAGGGAATTATCCACCGCTTCCTTGACGGCGGTGAGCAGGGCCTTGCGGGGATTGTCAAATCCCAGCAGATGCCGGTTTTTCAGGAAGAACTCGGAAACCGATATCTCCCTCTGGCTGGAGGCCATGCTTTCGGCCGTGGCAAAATCTGCCGGCCGGGAGGCGGAATTATTTTTTGTTTTTTGCTTTTCCGGTAAATTGCGATTTTTCATAGTTTTCTTTCATTGGTCGGATCGGCAAAAGATAATCAAAAGCATGCCAAAAAACAATTGCGAAATTGACAAACCAATCCGGGCCGGACATTATCTGCGGTCAATAGGGGCTAATGAGCCGTGAAAGAGGAGGTATTATGCTGATTCCCGGTCTGACATCGGTTACTTTCCGTAAACTTTCCTGTTTGGAAGTAATAACTCTGGCCGGCAAGGCCGGCCTGCCTTGCATTGAGTGGGGAGGGGATGTGCATGTGCCCCATGGCGATCTTGAACGGGCGCGGGAAGTGAAAGCGCTGATGGCTGATCACGGGCTCCGGACGAGTTCCTACGGCTCATATTACCACTGCGGCATAACCGATCAAGATTCCGAGTTTGGCAAAGTGTTGGAAACGGCGCTGGAATTGAATGCGCCGCTGATCCGGGTCTGGGCCGGCAAAAAAGGTTCGGACAAAAGCCTGCCGGAGGAGCGCGCGGCGGTCGTGGCCGACAGCCGGCGCATCGCCGAGCTGGCTGGCCGGGCGCAGATCGGGATTGCCTTTGAGTTTCATGGCGGAACTTTGAATGATAGCGCTGATGCGGCCCGGCGGCTGATGGCCGAAATTGAACACCCCAACGCCGGCACCTATTGGCAGGCGCCGGTCGGAATGCCCTTTGCCGAATGTTGTGAAAGTTTGAAGGCGGTGTTGCCGTTCCTCAGCAATATGCATGTCTTTCACTGGGGCGGCCGGCCGCTCAAACGCATGTTGCTTTCCGAGGGCAATGAGTTCTGGCGCGGCTATTTTGCATTAGCCGGACAGGTTCCGGGCGACCGTCATGCGCTCCTGGAATTTGTTCAGAACGATGATCCTGCTGTTTTCGTGGACGATGCCCGGACGCTGAAAGCGCTGGTTGCTGGGAAGAATTAACTTATGGCAAAATATATTTTACGGCGGATATTGCAGATGATCCCGACCGTGTTCGGGGTGATTGTCATCACCTTCATTTTGTTTAACGTGGTCGGCGGCAGTCCGGCCATGATGACCCTCGGCAAAAACGTTTCTCAAAAATCACTTGAGGAATTTGATGAACAGCGCGGTTTCAACAAGCCGCTCTTTTTCGGCAACTGGACCAAGACCCGCGCTTTCGCCGATGATTCTTTTGCGCGGAACGCCTCCTTATGGCGGGATAATCCTTTCGTGGGCTGGGAAGCCGGGCAAAACAGCCGGATGAATCATGTTGTCCTGGCGCCCACAAATGATTTTTTGCTTCCGCTGGCGTTCAGCTTGAAACCAAAGACAAAATATCGCTGGATAATCAGCTATGATCTGGCCGAAAGCCTTGCTTTCTGCCGCATGGATAATCCGGGCGGGGCCGGCGGGTATGTGCGCGTTCACAATGCTTGGCCGTTGAAATCCGGACCAGCATGGCAGAAGACCGAAATTGAATTCTCCACCGGCGACAATCCGGCCGGTTTGGAATTCATGCTCCGCACGGGCAATGCGCCGCTCAAAATCAGCTCAATAAAATTCCGGCGCGCGACATCCCATTTTCTGGATTCCCAGTTTGTTTTCTATCTCGGCCAGATAGCGAAGTTTGATTTCGGCCGCTCCAATTATTTCAATCAGCGCGTCTCGCAAATGCTGAAGGACGGCATCGGGCCTTCGCTGGCCCTCACGGTCCCCATTTTTGTTATCGGTTTGCTTCTGGCGATTATTATCTCGCTCATCTGCGCCTATTTCCGCGACACCTGGCTTGACCGGGCCTTTGTTATCATCGCCGTTGTTCTCATGAGCGTAAATTATCTGGTCTGGATTATTGCCGGGCAGTATTTCTTGGCTTACCGGCTGGGCTGGTTCCCGATCTGGGGATTTGAATCATGGCGTTATCTTTCATTGCCGGTATTCATCGGGGTTGTCAGCGGCCTCGGGGATAATCTCCGCTTTTACCGGACCATCATGCTGGATGAAATGTATCGCGATTATGTGCGCACCGCCTTTGCCAAAGGCGTGAGCCGGAGCGGGGTTCTATTCCGGCATGTCCTGAAAAACGCCATGATCCCGATTCTGACGAACGTGATTATCGCGATTCCATTTTTATATACCGGCAGCATTTTGCTGGAAAGCTTTTTCGGCATCCCCGGCCTGGGCAATATGGGCATCAATGCCATCAATTATTCCGATGTGGACGTCGTGCGCGCGATTGTTTTGATCGGCGCCTTGCTGTATGTGGCGGCCAATTTATTGACGGATATCTGTTACGCCCTGGTTGATCCAAGGGTGAGGCTGGGATGAGTTTTATGAAGGCAGAAGGCACAAAGGCAGAAGGAGCAAAGTTGGAAAGTTGTCATTCCCGCGGCTTGTCCGCCATAGCTCCGGGAGCGACGGCGGAAAGCGGGAATCCAGAGACCGAGACGGCATCTAATCATTCCCTGTGGAGCGATGCCTGGCGCCAGGTGCGGCGCAATCGCCTGGCGGTTGCGTCCCTTTGGATCATAGGCCTCTATTTTGTCCTGGCCCTTTACGGGGAGGGGACTTATTGGTATTACCAATGGCGCGATACAACGCCTTTTTATCAGCAGACCAATCTGGAGGAAGAATACCTGCCCCCCAGCATTTTCCGCGCGCCGTTTGCCGGCCTGAAGAATGAGGCGGGAAAAACGCAGTGTCCATGCCCGCTTCTTCGCGCGGCTAAAAACCTGGTCAAACATCCGCTGGGCACCGACAATCTCGGACGGGACGTGTTTCAGCGCACGGTGCAGGGCGCGCGCATCGCCTTCCAGGTCGGCATCATTACCTCCTGCATTGCGATTCCCATCGGCGTCATTCTCGGCTGTCTGGCGGGTTACTTTGGCGGCCGGACGGATGATTTCGTTGTCTGGCTTTATTCAACGTTTGCCTCCATTCCCGGCCTGCTCTTTATTCTGGCGGTGGCCATGGTCGCCGGCAAGGGACTGCTGGGGGTTTATCTCGGCATCGGGCTTACCACCTGGGTTGGATTGTGCCGTTTGATCAGGGGGGAGGTCATGAAACACAAAACGCGCGCTTATGTGCTTGCGGCGCGAACGCTTGGGTTCGGCCCGGCGCGCATAATGTTTCGCCATATTCTGCCGAACATATTTCATATTGTCATCATCTCATTTTCCCTGCGTTTTCCGGCGGCCATTTCCACCGAGGTGTTCATGAGTTTCCTGGGAATCGGCGTTCAGGGCGAGCCTTCCTGGGGCATTATGATCAGCAACGCGCGCCTCCGCCTCTGGCAGGGGGTCTGGTGGGAAATGACTTTTGTCACCCTGGCGATCTTTCTGATTGTTCTGGCCTTTAATTTGTTCGGCGACGCCTTGCGCGACGCCCTTGATCCAAGGTTAAGGACAAGCGAAAAATGAGAAAAAACAAGTCAGAGATCAGAGGTCAGAAGTCAGTAGCCAGCAGGAAATGCCTGCCCGGCGTAGCCCCTTGGGCGAAGACGGGTCATTCCTGCGGCTTGTCCGCCATAGCTCCAGGAGCGACGGCGGAAGGCGGGAATCCAGAAATCAAGGCCGTGTTGTTTGACTTTGACGGCACGCTTACCGTGCCGGGTCTGATTGATTTTCTGGCCGTGAAAAAGGAAATTCATTGCCCCGATAATTCCACAATCCTTGAATTCATTGGAAACCTTTCATCGGAAAATGAGCGGGAAAAGGCGCTGGCCGTTCTTGTGAAATACGAGGAAAGAGCCGCCCGGATGGCGAAGCCGAACGCAAACGCCGAGGAGATCGTGCGCTGTCTGGGAGGAATGGGGGTCAAGCTGGGCATTCTGACCCGCAACAGCATGCGCTCGGTCAAAACCGCCCTGAAAAGTTTCCGCCGGGTAAGCCTGAAAGACTTTCATGTTGTCATCACCCGCGAACACGCCTTGAAATTAAAGCCGCACCCGGAGGGCGTGCTGGAAGCCGGCCGTCTGTTCGGCGTTAAGCCGCATGAATTGATGGTGGTCGGCGATTACATTTATGATATTCAGGCTGGCCAGCGGGCGGGCGCCTTGACCGTTTTCATTGAAAGCGGTCATACCACCAAATGGCCTGCCCCCCCGGCCGATTGGACGATTAAAGGGCTGGATGAATTGAAGGGGATTTTTTAAGGATGAACTCTAAATTGAAATTGGAAATTAGAAATTGGGGTGGAAAATGAAACGGGTCTATGAACTGGATGTTTATAAAATGGCGGAAGAGTTGTCGGACATGATCTGGTATGACTTTGATAATTGGAACAATAAAGTTCAAAAAACTATAGGATACCAGGTCATACGGTCGTCTGACAGTATAGCCTCAAATATAGCGGAAGGATATGGTCGTTATACTCCAGCTGACAGGAAGAAATTCTATTTGTATTCAAGAGGTTCGTTTGAAGAGACCAAGTCTTGGTTAAGAAAACTTATCAGGAGAAAGGTTTTATCTGAGTCGAGTGTCGTAAAATACAAAACAGTCATTGAGAAACTTGGCCCCAAATTAAATGCATTTATTAACAGCACAAAAGCATGAAGGCCAAATTTCCAGTTTCCATTTTCTAATTTCAGTCAGTAATGAATGCGCAAACATATAAAGCATCGGCCAAGAACATTGCCGGGGCGCCTCTGCTCTCCGTCCATAACCTGCGCGTCTATTTCCGCACGCGCACTGAGCCGATCCGCGCGGTGGACGGCGTTGACTTCAATGTTGCCAATGGCGAAACCGTGGCCATCGTCGGCGAAAGCGGCTCCGGCAAAAGCGTGACGGCCCTGTCATTGGCGCGGCTGGTGCCGGCGCCGGGCTATTATGCCGGCGGAGAAATCTGGTTTAACAGCGCGGACACGCTTAAGCTTGGCTTGGACAAACTGCAGAAAATGCGCGGGGCGGAGATATCCTACGTTTTTCAGGAGCCATCCAGCTCGTTAAATCCCGTGTTCACGGTGGAATATCAGATTGGCGAGGCCCTGCGCCTGCATCGGCGCGGGGTGAATGTCCGCGAGGAAACGTTCCGTCTGCTGAATATGGTCGGCATTGCCGATGCGAAAAACAGACTGCGTTCTTATCCGCATGAATTGAGCGGCGGAATGCAGCAGCGCGTGATGATCGCCATGGCTCTGGCCTGCCGCCCTAAATTGCTCGTGGCCGACGAGCCCACCACGGCCCTGGATGTTACGGTCCAGGCGCAGATACTGGAGCTGCTCGCCAGGCTCCAGCATGAATTTGGCATGGCGGTTTTGCTGATCACGCACAACCTCGGCATCGTGGCCGGCATGGCGCGGCGCGTGAGCGTCATGTATGCCGGCCGGATTGTGGAAAACGGTTTGACGGAGGAAATATTGACCGCCCCCAAGCACCCCTACACGCGCGGATTGCTGGCGGCGGTGCCGCGTTTGTATTCCGCTGAAAAGCGCATGAGCTCAATTCCCGGCACAATGCCCGACCCCGTCTCTCTTCCCACGGGGTGCAAATTTCATCCCCGTTGTCCTTTTGCCGCCGAACTCTGCCGCCAGAACGAACCGGCTGAACAAACAGTTTCAGAAACGCATGGAGTCAAATGTCATTATTGGAAATAAATAATCTCCGGGTGGATTTTCAGCTTCCCCGCGGCAGAAAGCTCCGGGCGCTGAACGGCGTTTCGCTGGCGGTTGCAAAGGCCGAGAGCGTCGGCCTGGTCGGCGAGAGCGGTTGCGGCAAAAGCACCCTGGCCGGCGCTGTGCTCCGGCTGGTCAAGCCGTCCGGCGGAACTATTTTTTATGCGGGCGCGGACGTCCTGCAACTGCGGGGCGGAAAACTGTTTGAATTTCACGGTAAAACCCAGATGATTTTTCAGGATCCCTATGGCTCGCTTAATCCGCGCCTTTCGGTCGGCTCGGCCCTTGAAGAATGTCTTGCCGTCCATAACATCTGCTCCCGTGATGAGCGCCAGGCGCGGGTGGGGGAATTGCTGCGGTCGGTCGGATTGGAAGGCCGGCATGCCGCGCGCTATCCGCACGAGTTCAGCGGCGGCCAGCGCCAGCGGATCGGCATTGCCCGGGCGCTGGCCGTCAACCCCGAATTTATCATTGCCGATGAGCCGGTATCGGCGCTGGATGTCTCCATCCAGGCCCAGATTCTGAACCTGTTAAAAGAACTGCAGGAAAAGAAAAAATTCTCGTTCCTCTTCATCGCTCATGATCTGGCGGTGGTGCGCTATATGTGCGCGCGCGTTTACGTCATGTATCTTGGCGAAATCATGGAGGCGGGCGCGACCGACGAAGTCTATTCGCATCCGGCGCATCCGTATACGCGCGCCTTGCTTGACGCTGTTCCTGATATAGACCGCGCCCTGGCCGGACGCGGTTCTAAACGGACGGCCCCGGAAGGGGAAACGCCGTCATTATCAGCGCACCTTGGCGGCTGTCCTTTCCATCCGCGCTGTCCGTTTGTTAAGTCCGTCTGCCAAGAACATGCTCCGGAAATGAAAAAAGTGGCCGGCGGCCGTTTCAGCCGCTGTCATTTTCCTGCCCCGTAAGCTGTTTGAGTTTGACCAGCAAAGAAGATAGTTGTTCGCCAGAAAGTTTTTTATAGTTCAGGATGGAAAGTTCCCTGCCGAATACCGCGCTGAACTGATCCGCCATGACATCGCGGACTTTTTCCAACGCCGGAGATTGGCTGCCGAGCAATATTTTCAGCGCGGCAACCTTTTCGCCCGCCAGGCCGCAGGGAATAATGGCCGCAAAACCGGATAAATCAGGGTTCACGTTGAAACTCAGGCCATGATAGGTGACCCACCTTCTGAAACGGACGCCGATCGCGGCCAGCTTGCCGTGATCAGTCCACGCGCCGGTCATTCCTTTGCGCCGATACGCCGTTACTCCGAAATCAGCCGCGGTGCGGATGGCGACTTCTTCCAGGTTATGCAGATAACTATGGACATCAGTCGTGTTGTTTTCAGGTTTAACGTTTAGGGAATCCAAAGTCACCATATCCTGGATTCCCGTTTTCACGGGAATGACAGAATGGGGGGGATGTATGTCATTCCCGACTTGCCACGCGCTGCGCGTGGCGAGATCGGGAATCCAGTTTTTTAGTTGCGGCCTTTGGCAACACAGTTTTACAATCGGATACATTACCAACTGCCCGGGACCGTGAAAAGTCACCGCCCCGCCGCGCGATGATTTGGAAATTTCAATGTGTTTTGCCTTTAATTCCCCTTCTGAAAGCAGGATTTGCTCCGGTTTTGAGCGGACGCCGCAGGTGATGACCGGCAGATGCTCCAGAAAAAGAATCGTGTCGGGAATCAGGTCTTTGATCCGCGCCGCAAGAATGCCTTCCTGAATCAGCAGGCCGTCGCTATACGATAGCGGTTCGTCAAAAAATATGGCGCATGCTTTCATAAATAAATCCTTTTATTTTGAGCAAGGACATAATATCATCTTTGGAATTTTAAGGAATAACCTAATGCAAACCATGAAAGCCATTGTCAAAAAGAAACCGGAACCCGGCCTTTGGCTGGACGAGGTTCAAGTTCCGGAACCCGGCATCAACGACGTGCTCATTAAAATAATGAAGACCGCCATCTGCGGCACCGACGTCCATATTTACAACTGGGACGCCTGGTCGCAAAAAACGATCCCGGTGCCGATGGTCATCGGCCATGAATTTGTCGGCAAGGTTGAGCGGGTGGGGGCTAATGTCACTGATTTTCATCCGGGCGATATTGTCAGCGGGGAAGGTCATATTGTCTGCGGGCGCTGCCGCAACTGCCTGGCCGGCCGCCGGCATCTGTGCATGCACACGAGCGGAGTGGGGGTCAACCGGACCGGTGCTTATGCTGAATATCTATGCATTCCGGTCACCAATGTCTGGTATGCCGATCCGAAAATACCGCTGGATATTCTTTCAATTTTTGATCCGCTGGGCAATGCCGTGCATACGGCGCTGTCGTTCAACGTCCTCGGCGAGGATGTGCTCATAACCGGCGCCGGCCCCATCGGCATCATGGCCGTGGCCATCGCCAAACATGCCGGCGCGCGTTATATCGTCATCAGCGATGTCAATCCCTACCGGCTTGAGCTGGCGCGCAAAATGGGCGCTACGCTGGCCCTGGATGTCCGTTCTGACAGCATAAAGGATGCGCAGAAAAAACTCGGCATGAAGGAAGGTTTTGATGTCGGCCTGGAAATGTCGGGCAACCCAGCCGGTCTGCGCGATATGCTTGACAATATGTGCCATGGCGGGAAAGTTGCTCTGCTGGGCATTCTTCCGCCGGATACGGCCATTGACTGGAATACGGTCATTTTTAACGGCCTGTTCATCAAGGGCATCTATGGCCGTGAAATGTATGAAACCTGGTATAAGATGACCACCATGATCCAAAGCGGGTTGGATGTCTCGCCGGTCATTACCCATCGCTTCCATTACACCGAATTTGAAAAGGCATTTCAGATAATGCGCTCGGGCAACTCCGGCAAAATTATTCTGGATTGGACGGAATAAAGAAATGCAGAATTAAGAATGTAGAATGCAGATTTTTTTCCGCCTTACGCGGATCCGCTCATGGTGGAAAGATTCTGGTTTCTTCATTCTACATTCTGCATACTTCATTGGGAAAAAAAGGGGCATAATGTTTGGCGAAATGCAAAAATATTTAGCGGACCAGATCGCGAAAATCAAGCAGAGCGGATTGTTCAAGTCCGAACGTGTTATTACGAGCCCGCAGGGGCAAAGGATAGAAGTGCAGGGCGGCACGGAAGCCGCCGGCCGTGCGCATTGCGTGCTTAACATGTGCGCCAACAATTACCTTGGCCTGGCTTCCCATCCCGAAATTGTCGCCGCGGCGGCAGAAGGATTGAAGCGCTGGGGTTACGGGCTCTCTTCCGTGCGGTTCATCTGCGGGACCCAGTCAATCCACAAGGAGCTGGAGGAAAAACTAAGCAAATTCCTGGGCACGGAAGACACCATCCTTTATTCATCCTGTTTTGACGCCAATGGCGGGTTGTTTGAGACCCTGCTTTCCGAGGAAGATGCCGTTATCAGCGATGAATTGAATCATGCCAGCATTATTGACGGCATCCGCCTCTGCAAGGCAAAGCGCTTCCGTTATAAAACTTCCGACATGGGCGATCTGGAAGCCAGACTCAAGGAGGCGGCCTCGGCCCGCTTCCGCCTGATCGCGACCGACGGCGTGTTTTCCATGGACGGCACCATCGCCCGGTTGAACGAAATCTGCGATCTGGCCGAAAAATATTCCGCCCTGGTGATGATTGACGATTCCCATGCGGTCGGATTCCTCGGACCGACCGGACGCGGCACGCACGAATACCGCGGCGTCATGGGCCGCGTGGATATCATCACCGGCACCCTGGGCAAGGCCCTGGGCGGCGCCAGCGGCGGATACACCAGCGGACGGAAGGAAATCATTGATTTTCTGCGCCAGCGGTCGCGGCCGTATCTTTTTTCCAACACGCTTGCCCCCATGGTGGCCGCGGCTTCAATCAAAGCCCTGGAGATAATTTCGGCCTCAACCGAATTGCGCGATCGTCTGATGGCGAATACCCGCTATTTCCGGCAGGGCATGACCCGGCTGGGGTTTGACATCCAGGCCGGCGAGCATCCGATTGTGCCGATCATGCTCGGCGACGCGGGAAAAGCCCAGGAAATGGCGGCCAAAATGCTGGAGAAAGGGGTCTACGTCATCGGCTTCTTTTATCCGGTTGTGCCGCAGGGCGCGGCGCGAATCCGCGTGCAGATTTCTGCAGCGCATACTATCCAAGACCTTGATCTTGCCATGGCCAAATTTGCCGAGGTTAAGCAGGAATTATTTCCCTGATAACTGACTGAATTATTGGGCGGGGAAAAGCTCCCCGGCCTGAGTCTCCGCGGTTAACTCCCTGAAAAGACACATTCCCTCAATCCTGATCCCCTTCAGAAGAAACGTCTCGTCCAGCCGGGAAGTGACGTAGCCGCCGTTTTTGATTTCCATGGATTTTTTATTAAGGGTCGCTTTGACGCTGAGGATTCTTTGCGCAACGCGTTCGCTCAAGGCGGAGATATCCAGATAATCATACGCTGTGGCCAGCAGGACTTTTTCCTGCATTTCCACGACGATCCCTTCCGGGGTCAGGATAATTATCGTGTCCAGCGTATAATCGGTTACGGTGTCGGCCGCGACCTGGGCTTCATGAAGGATTTTATCGGCCGTAACTTCGGAATTCGCCGCGAGCGCGTTCTCCAGAATGGCTTCAAAACCTTCCGCTTCTCTGAGCTTCTCAAGATAAAAACGAAGGTAGGTAAGTTCACGGGGCGAGTAATGCGGGTGGTTCAGAAAACGGGTGACGTTTTCCTTCGTAAATCCAAGCCCTAAAAGCGCTTCCTGATTCAGTTGATAAAGGTCCCCGCGGTTGTTGTCATTGACCAGTTCGTCCGCCGCGTTATTAAGACTGCTGGCCGTCATGACCGCCGAGGCAATCGTCCCGACCGGTATAAAGAAAGTAACGATCCCCGCCAATCCCTTGCCGCCCACGCGGGCGGCGGCCATCATATCAAGTTTTTTCTGAAGATAAGGATTGCGGCTATAGATATCCACCCCGAGTTCCCTGGCAAGCTCGCGTTTCGTGGAGCTTAACAAATAAGAATCATCGTCCGTTTCTCCTTTTTCCTTTTTTCGGAAAGCGCCGCCGATTTTACCGCCCAGTTTTCCGATGCCTTTTCCGATCCCTGAAATGGAACGCAGAGGGTTAAGGAAAAAATTCTTAAATCCGATTGCCGTATCCTTGAGAGAATCAGCCGCGCCGGCGGCGATGCCGCCGCCCAGGATTTTGTCATGCTTGATTTTTTCAAGGGCCTGGATCTCGCAAAGACATTTACGGAGATCGGTCAGGCCATGGGCTGTATAAACGCCATAGGGCGCCGAAACCGTAAAGATCAAAAAACCTGGCGCGCCGGGTTCTTCGGCGACACTTTCAAGCGTGGCGTAAAATGTGTTGGTCGGATAAAAAGCGATGGGCAGGATGAGGTCCTCCGGCGCCGGTTCCTCCGAAGCCGTCGCTTGAAAAATGGTCAGAAAAAAACTTGCCAGGGCAACAAAAACAATCGCACCTGACCTGATCCTGGCAGGCATGATGTCTCCCTTCTGAAGCCGTTAAACCAAACTCATTTTGCAAGGAGTCTTGCTCCATTTTGAGTAAAAGAATAAATCATAATCACATGACAAGTCAAGCAGGAAAGATTGGTTAAGACCTTAAATTAAACTGACTTATATCTTAGTTCCATCCTTGCTTGCATCTGTCCGGCGTTCTGCTAATACGTAGGCGCCTGTGGCAAGGGAGAAATCATGGCCGGAGAATATATTTTCACTTTAGAGCGGGTCTCAAAACGATACAACCATGGGACGGTCCTGGACGACGTTACCCTGGCGTTTTTTTTCGGCGCCAAGATCGGCGTCATCGGCGCCAACGGCTCGGGAAAATCAACCTTGTTGAAAATCATGGCCGGCCTGGATGCGGAAGTGATGGGTGAAGTCCATGTGGCGAAGAACATCAAGCTGGGGCATTTGCCGCAGGAGCCGCAACTGGATCCGGACAAAAACGTGGCGGACATCGTCGCGGAAGGCGTTGCCGCGGAGCGCGCGCTTCTGCGGCGTTACGATGAAATCTGCGATTTATTGGGCGGCCAGCCGCCCGCCGCCGAAGCGGAGAAACTCAACGGCGAATTGGGGCGAATCCAGGACCTGATTGACCGGCATAATCTCTGGGAACTGGACCACAATGTTGAACTGGCCATGGATGCCCTGCGCCTGCCGCCGGGCGACGCGCCGGTGGCAAAACTGTCCGGCGGGGAAAAGCGCCGCGTGGCGCTGTGCCGTCTGCTGATTTCCAATCCCGACGCGCTCCTGCTGGATGAACCGACCAACCATCTGGATGCGGAATCGGTTGCCTGGCTGGAGACTTATCTGCAGAAATTCAAGGGCACGGTGGTGGTGGTGACGCACGACCGCTATTTTTTGAACAACGTGACCGGTTGGATACTGGAACTGGATGGCGGCCATGCGTATCCTTACAAGGGCAATTACGCGCAGTGGCTTGAGCAGAAGCATGCCTTGCTGGAACGCGAAAGCAGACAGGCGGCCTCGCGGCGTAAATTGCTGGAACAGGAGCTCAGCTGGGTGCGGTTGAACCCGTCCGGCCGGCGGGCGAAAGGCAAGGCCCGTTTGAAACGCTATGAAGAATTGGCCGCCCAGCAGGTGGATACGCGCGAGGATTCGCTGGAAATCCAGATTCCCCCGGGCCCGCGGCTGGGTGACGTGGTCGTTCGCGCTGAACATGTAAACAAGTCTTTCGGCGAGCGCCTGCTTATGGAAGATGTCAATTTTGATCTGCCGCGCGGCGGCATTGTGGGGGTCATCGGCGGCAACGGCGCCGGCAAGACCACTTTGTTCCGCATGATTCTTGGCCAGGAACCGTTGACTTCCGGAAGATTGACACTGGGAACATCGGTGACACCGGCTTATGTGGACCAAAGCCGCGACGCCCTGAATCCAAGCCGCACGATCTACGAGGAAATCACCGGCGGCATGGAATTTCTGGATCTGGGCGGCAGACAGATGAATGGACGCGCTTACTGCGGCCGGTTCAATTTCAAAGGCAGTGACCAGCAGAAACGCGTCGGCCAGCTTTCGGGCGGCGAGCGCAACCGGGTGCATCTGGCCAAGCTCCTGCGTGGCGGCGGCAATCTTCTCCTGCTGGATGAGCCGACCAACGACCTTGACGTCAACACCCTGCGCGCGCTGGAGGAAGCGCTGGTTAATTTCGGCGGCTGCGCGGTGGTGGTCAGCCATGACCGCTGGTTTCTTGACCGCATCGCAACCCATATCCTGGCGTTTGAGGGCGACAGCCGGGTCACATGGTTTGAAGGCAATTACGAAGCCTACCACGAACACCGCCGCAACCTGCTGGGTGAAGCCGCCGATCGGCCCACCCGGATCAAGTTTCATCCGGTGGCGCACAAATGAACCGCCGCCATACCCCAAGCAATCAATATGCGCGGCTCATATTGAAGGCAAGTCAAGAGAGCCCCCTGCGTCTCCGGTTTCATTCTTTGGGCAATTGCGCCCCGTAATCCGCGGCCGGCATTAATTTTTCCAGTTCCAGCGGATTACTCGGTTTGATTTTAACCAGCCAGCCGGCGCCATAGGGGTCGGTATTGATCACGCCGGGATTGTCGGCCAGGCCGGCATTGACTTCCGTGATCGCGCCGGAAACCGGCGCGTAGACGTCGGCCGCGGCCTTGATTGACTCAACCACCGCCATTTCCTTGCCGGCGGAAACGATTTTGCCGATCTCCGGCAGTTCCACGTAAGTAACGTCGGAGAGCTGGTGTTGGGCAAAGTCGGTTATCCCGACTGTGATGGCGCCCTGCGGTTCAGTCCGCGCCCATTCATGAGTTTCGGTGTATTTGCGGTCATGGGGAATATCAGCCATGTTAATTTTATCTCCGTCGGTTTTTATTTTCAATCGTTCGGCGGCAAATTTATAGTTTTGGAAGTCATTTTGCCAGGATTTTTTCTATCTGCGCCAGGTCAGCCGCTGAAATAATAATATCAGCGGCGGGGACCATCTGCTTAATCTGCTCCGGCTTGCGTGCGCCGACAATCGCCGCGGTAACTTCCGGCCGGCGCAGAATCCAGGCAATCGCCAGCTGGGCGGACGTGATTTTGTTCTTGGCCGCGATTTCTTTCAGCGCTTCAACCTTGGCCGCGATAAGCGGGAACATGGGCGCGTTGAACATGGGATCGCGGCGGCGATGATCGTCGGCGCCCATTTTGGCGATGTATTCGGACGTGATTTTGCCGGTCAACAATCCCTTCTGAAGCGGGCTGTAGGCAATGATACCGATTTTGTTTTGAGCGCAGAAATCCAGCAGGTCATCTTCTGCGTTACGCTTTAGCATTGAGTAGGGTGGCTGAAGCGAGGCGATGGGGTGGATGGGCTGGATGCGTTTCATCTGCGCCGCCGAAAAATTGGAGACGCCGCCGTAGCGCACTTTACCTTCTTTAATAAGCTCGGCAATGGTTGTCCACCCTTCTTCAATCTGTTCGTCCGGATTTCCCCAGTGAATCTGATAGAGATCAATGGTATCCAATTGAAGACGACGCAGGCTCGCCTCGCATTCCTTACGCACGCTTTTGGTCCGGAGATTATTCTCAATCTTGCCGGAACTATCCCATGTCAGGCCGCATTTGGTGGCGATAAAAGGTTTTTGTTTTAGTTTCTTCAGCGTGCGTCCCAGAACTTCCTCGGAATGGCCGAGGCCGTAGACCGCGGCCGTATCAACCCAATTGATGCCTTCCTTAATTGCGGCGATGGTCGTGGCTATGGATTCTTTATCGTCCTGTTTTCCCCAACTGAAGGCCCATTTGCCGCCGCCGTGCGCCCATGTTCCCAATCCGATGACGGTCAAATCAATTCCGGTTGAACCGAGTTTACGTGTCTTCATATTTTCCTCCGGTTTAAAAAAGTGCTGTATTGATATATTTGCAGTAATTATGCAAAATGATGACAAAGAGTCTATAACGAAAGGATAAGGAAAATGGAACAAAATTTTAGGGAATTAGTTGAAAAAAGAAGGAGCGTGCGGAAATATAAGGCGGAAAAAGTGCCGCGGGAAGCGATAGAACGTTGTCTGGAAGCGGCGCGGCTCGCGCCTTCGGCCTGTAATTCCCAGCCCTGGTCATTTATTGTGGCCGATATGGAACCGGTCCGGACAAAACTGGCCCAAGCGGCCTTTTCCGGGGTCTATGCCATGAATGATTTTGCCGCGCAGGCCCCGGTCCTGATTGCCATTTTGACGGAACGCTCAAAATTCATGGCCGCCCTGGCCGGAAAATTCCGCGGAGTTCAATACAGCCTGATTGATATCGGCATTGCCTGCGCTTTCCTTTCGCTGGCGGCGGAAGAACAGGGGCTGGGCTCGTGTCTGCTGGGCTGGTTTAATGAAAAGGCGGTCAAAGAAGTTCTTGGCCTGCCCCGCCATGCCAGGGTTGATATTATGATCAGCATGGGTTATAGTGCCGGGGATAAAGCCGGGCCAAAGATTCGAAAAACGTCCCGGGAAATTTGGCGTTATGTTTAATTTTTTGGTAACTACTCAGGTAGTGATTGTTTGGAGTTCGGTGTTCAGTGTTCGGTGGAGCATGACCGATGAACCAGAAGGCAACAGGCAAGACTTATTTGGATGTCGAGGATTTACAAGTCTATCAGAAGCTCTGCCGGCTTCACTTTGAGATTTGTGATCTTAGCCATACATGGCCGGCCGAGGAGCGGTATGAACTCGGCTCGCAGATCCGAAGATCATCCAACAGCTCGCCAGCGCAGTTAGCCGAGAAGCATGACGATCGCCACGTGAGGAACAAGGTAGCGGGAATTAATCGCAGTCGTGGGGAGGCGGGAGAGACCATCCATCACCTATTCATGGCCCAATTGAAGGGATACATCAAAAACGACGTGTATGCGAAATATCGCGAGCGCTATAAACAGTGACTGATGCTTAAGCAGCTAACATGACTTCACCCGAAATGACAACGCGCAGACGGACGATGATGCTGATTCTGCTTGCGCTGGTATGCGCTTTCGGTCTCTTTGACCACTCGCTCTGGTCCGGCAACGACACGCGCGAGGGCGCCATGATCAGCGAGATGGTGCGCACCCATACCTGGACGGCGCCAATATTTAACGGAACGCCTTATCTTGAAAAGCCGCCGCTCCTGCACTGGACCGGCGTCATCTTCTGCCGGATTTTCGGCGTGGTGAACGAGGGGGTGGTCCGTCTGCCCGCCGCCCTCTATGCCTTTCTTACCCTCCTGATTGTCATTGCCTGGGCGCGCGCCTTGGGCCGCGAGCAGGCCGGCTTTGCCGCCGCGTTTATGTGCGCCACCTCGGTCCTGTTTTTTGAATACGCGCGTATTGTTCTTACGGATTCCGCCCTGACCTTCATGGTTGTTTTTTCGCTCTGGCTCTTCTGGCGCGCGCAGACGGCGGAAAAATCGCTGGTTGGGTATTATCTGCTCTTTTTATTTGTTTCGGCTTTTTCGTTTTACGCCAAGGGCCTGCTCGGGCCGGGCATGATCTGGCTTTCCGTGCTGGCCTGGCTTGCTTTTCAAAAGCGGTTCCGGCTTATGCTGGTCCTGGTTCCTGTTTTTGCGCTTGTTTTCGTATTGGTTATTTTGCCCTGGGTGGTTGCGCTCTGGAAGACGGGCGGCTACGCCTATTTATACAAGGTTTTCTGGGAAAATCAGTTCGGCCGGTTCCTGTATTTTGATGATCCGACCCTGCCGATTGACCCCTATCTGATCCACAAGGAGCCGGTTTATTTTTATCTCTTCAACCTGCCCGTGCGCCTGTTGCCATGGACCTTGCTGGCCGTTCCCGCGCTCTATTATTGGTTCCGGAGGGAAAGTCCGATCAAAGGCGACCTGGCGGGCTTTCTCCGCACGAGCCTGCTGGCCATTGTTTTCCTGCTGCATATTTCGTCGGCCAAGGCGGCCTGTTATACGCTGCCGCTTTTCCCGTTCATTTTTTTAATGACCGGTGTCTGGCTGGAGGATATGGCCGCGGCGTGGCCGGCCGCGCTGGCCAGGCCGCCGGCCGGATCAACGGCCCGGCCCTCCCTGCTTGACCGCCGCTTGATAGGCATTACTTTTATTTTGATCGGGATTGCGGTTATGGCCGCGCCGGCCGTTTATCTGCTCGCGTTCCTTTTGGGAATACAATCTGTCCGGACACCGTGTCCGGCCGCAAACACGGCTTGCGTTCTGATTGCCCTGCTTGCGTTTTTGACCGGCTTTATTCTGGGAAAAAAAATCTGGCTGGCGTTCCAGGAGGGAAAACACCGGACCGCGCTGATGATCATGCCGGTGGCTGCGGCGATAACCGGCCTGGTCGGCGGGAGCGTGTTTATTCCGGCTACTGATTATTACCGGACTTATGTGCCTTTTGCCGGTGTGGTTCAAACCGAAATCAACGCCGGCCGGTGGATTGCCTTCGGCACCGATTCGGAGCGCGATCTGGGCGCTTTCATGTTTTATCTGAATGCGCGGCTTGATACCGTGTCATTCACCAACCGCGCGGCGCTGGCTGGATTCCTGCGCGATAAAAAGGAGCCGCTGGGAATTATCGTGCCGGCAAAAGAATTGCGGAATGATCTCCCGCGCCTGGCCGGCGTGCGATACGGATTAAAACAGGCTGAAAAATGCGGAAAAAAATCGGCTTCCTTCCGCCTGATAACCATTGATCCTGGCAGTGAAAAACAAGCCGAATCAAAGCAGAAATCCGGGAAGACGAAGCGCGCCGGAAAATAATATGGTTATATGAATATCTATAAAAAATTTGTTCCATTAACGGTGGTTTTTGCGCTTCTCCTTGCCTTTGCCGGCTGGGAAATCGGCAAATATCAGGTTGTGCCCAAGCGCTGGGGAATTGTTGAGCAGGATAAAATATTCCGGAGCGGCCGCATTGCGCCGCATTTGGTTCATAGGACCCTGCAGAAAAACGGGATAAAAGTCATTGTTGACCTGACCGATGATTTCAGCCCGCAGAATCCGGCCTGCCGGGCCGAGCAGAAGGCGGCGGAGGAACTGGGTATAGAACGCTGTAATTTTCCATTGCGCGGCGACGGCACCGGCAATATCACCAATTACGCCCTGGCAATTTCCGCAATTAAGCGGGCCGGAGAGGAAAACAAGCCGGTCCTGATTCATTGCGCCGCCGGCGTTTATCGCACGGGCGGCGTTATCGCCGCCTACCGTCTGCTGGTTGAAAAACAGCAACCGGCAACCGTTTATGCCGAGTTGACCCGCTACGGCTGGAGACCGGGGAAAAAGAAAATTCTGCTTGAATATCTGAACACCCACCTGACCGAACTGAATGCCCTCCTGCAGAATATGCGGGTAATACCAGAGAGAAAAAATACCGTGCCGCGGATTGCCCCCTGACAGTTATCAAGTTGAACGCATGGATACTTTAGCTCATGCCCTGTATGGCGCCACCCTTTTCAGCCGCACCGGTTTGGCCGGCGGCCGGAAGGGTCCGCTTGATGCGAACGGCAAACGCCGGCCGGTGGATTGGACGCTCTTCACGGCCGCCGGCTTTTCCGTCCTGCCTGACCTGGCGTCCATCGGGATTTATTTTCTGGATTTGATCTTGAACTCGCAAACGCCGACTTTCCATCATCTGCCGGCCTATGTGTTTCAATTATATAATGCCACCCACAGTCTGCTGGTGGCCGGGCTGGCGAGTTTAATCTTGTTGAAAGTCTGCAAGCCTTTGTTCATTCCCTCGCTGGCGTGGTGGTTCCATATAATTATGGATATTTTCACACATGGTTTGGGAAGATTCCAGACGCCGTTTTTATGGCCGCTGTCCGATTACGCCTTTAACGGGCTGAACTGGTGGCAGAATCATTGGTTGATTGCGGTGTATTGGGTTGTCTTGCCGCTTCTGTGGGCGCTCATTTTCCTGCAACGCCGGCATTTAATCTGATTTGATTATTTTCTGATCAGGTCGGCCCTGCACGGTAATCGCCTTTCCTGGGATGGCGGGACACTGGCTTTCGCAGGCGCCGCATCCGCGGCATACCCAATCTTTTACTTCCGGACAATTCACCCCGTTGCTTGTTACCGCGGCGATGGCCTGATAAGGACAGAATTCCTGGCAGACCATGCAATCCTGCCGGTTGGTCCAGGCCAGGCACAATGACTTGTCAATCCGCGCCGTGCCGATGGCAAGCAGGCGTTTCTGTTCCAGTGAAAGCCGGCGGATGGCCAAGGTCGGACAGGCCAGCAGGCATTTTGCGCACCATTCGTTGCAGTATTTGTGCTTATATTTCAGGACGGGCGTCAACAACCCGCGCAGTCCGCTTTTTCCAAAGTCGGGGATAATGATGTTTTCCGGACAGACGTTGATGCAGCTGCCGCAGCGTGAACAGAGGCCCGTGAAAATATCTTCATTCACCGCGCCCGGCGGACGGACAACCGCCGCGGTCTTTTTCGCAACAAAAGCCCAACCGGCTATTCCGCCCAGCAGCGCCATCAGAAAAAAACGGCGTTTAACGCCGGTTGGGGGAACCAATTCCCGGGTTTCGTTCCCATGAAAATGGGAACCCTCTTTCATGTCATTCCCGCGGCCTTTCCAGCCTTCGTAGCCGAAGCTACTTCCGCGGAGTAGGCCCTTCGCCCGCCATAGCGGGCTCCGCGAAGGCGGGAAGCGGGAATCCAGTCCCGATTCTGCATCGGGATTCCCTGGATTCCCGATCTCGCCATGCACAGCGCGTGACAAGTCTGGAATGACAATTCGGCCTGCCCGCCACAGCCCTTTGGGCGACCGCCGGCCGGCCATGCCGAGATATTGCTGCATGGCACCGAGCGGGCACAAGCGATGACACCATAAATTCGGCCGGATGATATTGAGCGCGATTAATACCAACAGCGGCAGAGCGGGCGCAAAAACCTTCCACTCAATGTTCTTCCATTGCAAGGTGCTTAAAAATCCGCTCAAGATACTCAAGGGGTCAAAAATCATCAACAGGGGATAACCGGCCGCGGCCATGCCGAGCCCCAAGATCAATAACCATTTGCCAAGGTGAGGGAAACCCGCCGCCAGATGTTCTTTGGGCCGCCGCCGGAAAGAGATGAGGTCAAGAATAAATCCGGTTGGACACAGGTGCCAGCAAAACCATCTGTGTTTAAAAAAGGCGAGGATAACAAGCGGCAGGCACATCAGGGTTATCCATGCCAGATGCCGAGCCCCCAATGCCGCGCTCAATGATATAACCGGGCTGACCGCGGTAACACAGGCCATGGCAGTCGGCCATTCCGTGAACGGCAGAAAGGGTAGAACCGCCCCGGCCAGCGCCGCGCCGCGCAATAATAATCGCAGATGCGGCCTCACGGAGAATTATACGTTGATATGTTCAATTTTTACCTGGTTTAAATCGCCGCAGCCTATGCCCATCTCATGGGCAATTTTTATATAGCGTATGGAAAACGGTTCTTTCTCAAAGAGCGTGGTCGCATAGGCGTCCACGGCCACCGGATCGGTCCCGAAAATCAACTGATCAGGATAAGCCAATCTGCCCGGTCCCCGCGGTCCGTTGGTCAGCAATATGCGGGTGGCATCCACGATGATTAATTTTGGTTTTATCACGGTGCTGAAATCGGCAATGCATTGATGCAGGTTGTTGCGGTGCCAGAAGCCGCGGTCCTTTACTGAGCCCATCCAGTTTTTCATGGAAATCGTCAGCCCCGACCCGCTGTGGTGTTTCGCGACCGGCATGTTAATCAGGCAGTCGGCATCCAGCACATCGCCGGCGACTTCCGCCTGTTTAAGCGATACCCCCCGTGGGATTTCCAGCTTGCGGAAATTACGGTCAGCCGGCTCATAAAGCTTTCCGCCGGCGCGCGCTGCCGCCTCCGCGATGCCGCTGCGGGGAAATGATTCCTTGGCCGGCGAGCAGGGCTTTTCCGGCAGAAGAACTTCGGCGGCGCCGGCCGCGCGGCATTGGCGGATGCATTCCTCAACCAGGACAGGGTTGGTATTGCCGCCTTCTTCCGGCGAACTGGCCCAGGCCGCGTTGACCTTGAGGATTACTTTTCCGTTGATTTTTATCAGCGATTTCCACTCTCCCATTTTGGCAATGCCGGCGGAGAGCATTTTGGCAATATCTTTGCCATGGACCACATAAAGTTTTGCCTTGAAATCCGGCGGCAAGACCTGGGCCCGGGTGGCTTTTGGCAGGCAGATGATTCCGGCCGCGCCTATAAAAGCGCGGGCGATGAACTGGCGGCGGGTGATATCCGTGGTCATAAAATACCCCTGTAAAAATTAAAATTTATAATATAATTCTGGATGTTTATGTTAACCATTAAACCGTTTTTATCAATAACAAATCAGGGGCTTTGCTGTTGCTCGGCGGGTTTCATAAATGATTCTTGACTCATCCGGAATATCCGATATAAGTATATGATTTCAAAAAAAGAATGAAGCGCAATGAACTCGGTTCTTATCATAGACGACAATAAGGATATTCTTGACCTGCTTTCAAACATTCTCAGCAGGGCGAAATATAAAACTAATGTTGCCGATGATGGCGAGATTGCCCTGAAGGAAATCTCGCGAAAATCCCCGGATGTTGTCCTCCTTGATTTGCGGCTTCCCGGGATGGATGGGCTGGCCCTTTTGGAACAAATCAGGAAATTATCCCCATCAAGCAATGTAATCATGCTCACCGGCCACGGCGGGGTAAAGGATGCCGTAAAGGCAATGAAACTGGGCGCATTTGATTTTATCGGCAAGCCTTTTGACAATGATGAATTGTTAATGATTATTAAACGCGCCTGTGAAAATATTAACTTGCGTCGTGAATTGGAGCAAACGCGCGCACAGCTTGATGCGCAGAAAGAATCGTTCAAAATTCTGGGCGAGAGCCCGGCCATCCGGACGGCGTTGAAACTGGTGCGCATAGTGGCGCCGACCAATATGACGGTCATTCTCCAGGGCGAAAGTGGCGTCGGCAAGGAAGTAATCGCCAACCTGATTCATCAGCATAGCCGCAGGCGGGATAAGCCTTTTGTGCCCGTGGATTGCGGCACAATACCCGACCAGCTTACGGAAAGCATTCTGTTCGGTCATGAGAAAGGCGCCTTTACAGGCGCGGACAACATAAAAGAAGGCCAGTTTGAACGCGCCCATGAAGGAACCATCTTCCTGGATGAAATCGTCAACACTTCCGAAGCCGTCCAGATGAAGATGCTGAGAGTTGTTCAGGAAAAGAAATTGAGGCATCTTGGCGGCAAGAACGATATTCCCGTGGATGTGCGGATCATAACTGCAAGCAACATCAATCTTGACGAGGCGGTCAAGCAGGGCAAGTTACGTCCAGACCTTTTTCACCGGTTTAATGAATTTGTCATCAATGTCCCCCCTTTGCGCGAAAGGCGCGATGATATTCCTTTATTGGCGCATCAATTCTTGCAGGAAGCCAACTTTGACCTAAAAAAGAATCTCAAGGGCTTTTCTGCCGACGTAATCAGAATTTTTCTTGACGCGCCCTGGCCGGGCAATGTGCGCGAGTTGCGGAACGTGGTCAAAAGGGCGGTGCTTCTTGCGGAAAACGACACAATCACACCGGATGAAATTGCCATCGGCAAATCAGACCGGTTCATAGTTCCGCTCGCCGCTGCGCAACCGTCGGACCCGTCGCCGTCAATGAACGGTAAGGTTGCCGTTGCGCGGGAGGAGATTGAGAAGGAAGAACTTGTCAAAGCTCTGCGCTCCGCCGGCGGCAATAAAGCCAAGGCGGCCAGAGCTCTAAAAATAGACCGTGTAACGCTTTACGCGAAGATTAAAAAATACGGCCTATCGCGCATATAGGAAGTCCACCCTTGACGCGGCGACTTTTCCGTTGACCTGTCCGCCAGATCAGCACCGCCTCTGGGGGGCGCTAAGTGGCCACTTGTCACGTCACCTTGATGAAGATTGGCTTCCTGCATAGACACAAGTGTTGAACCCGCTCTGCATTTATGTTGAACATATTCAACACATCGCGCCATGCCTTAACGTCTGTCGCGTGTTATCTCCACCTTATTCCTGAACACCGCACAAGCTTAATTCGCTTTCTTGGCATTTCTTTCAAACTTGGCACGCCTCTTGCTATCTTAGTTTGCCATCAAGAAAGATGTGGCAATTAAAACAAAAGTTCTAGTATGCGATGATGATTCGGCGATATGCGATTTTATTGCCGCCATTTTGAGGGATGCCGGATATGAAGTTCAAGAAGAATACGATGGAACCAAGGCGTTGGAAGATTTAAAGGAAGGAAGGTATGAAATTATGATTCTTGACTACCTGCTCGGAAAAACCAACGGTTTGGACATCCTGCAAAAAGCCTCCCAAGTGGATCATGAAGTGCGGATTATTATGATGTCCGGTTACAGGTCGGACGACCTGCCGAAACGCGCCAAAGGACTAGGCGCAAGCGGCTTTCTCCAAAAACCTTTTCTTATGCAGGAGCTTTTGAATATTGTTGGGAAAAGCAGGCACAAAGGCACATAGGCAGCCGTCGTCGCGCCGTAGCGGCGCTTTGCCGTGCCGCGAAGGCGGAAAGGCACAAAGTGATTGCATGTAGGACAATCGTCGTGAGTGATTGTCATTCCCGACCTGATCGGGAATCCAGGATCAGAACAAACTTGGATACACTGGATTCCCACTTTCGCGGGAATGACAAAATAGAGACAGAAACGTGCAAGTGACGTCTGGATTGTTCTGAAATCGGAAATCCAGAATCGAAAATCGAAAATTGCAGCGATGGAGGTTCACCGCTCCTCAAGTAATAAAGCGGAATCAGCAAAATGAAAGGGGGTGTACATCATGTCAGTAGAGAAAACAATCGGATCGTCCAGCTTAGTTGAAGTTATTGACCGGATTCTGGATAAGGGCGTCGTCGTTGACGCTTGGGTTAGAGTTTCTCTGGTCGGAATTGAAATTCTGGCTATTGAAGCTCGCGTGGTTGCCGCATCGGTTGAGACATATCTGAAATATGCCGAAGCGATCGGTTTGACCGCCACCGCCGCCGCCTAGTAAAAGGGGCAAAACCACGCCTTGCCATGCAAAACGCTTGGTAAACGTGTGGTAAATCACGCCCTGGGCTAGCCGCAGGGTAAGCTTAAGCGTGATGAATCTGGGGGTTTCTGCCGGCTGATCCTTGACTTGGCCTTCGCGAAGCAGGCTTAAGCATCCGTTGCCAGAAAATTCCAGAAAAAGAAGAAAACTTGTCTCATATACACCGATAACACTAATGAGAAGCGTGGTTCTCATTCCCGACTTGATCCGGAATCCAGCATCCTTGGCCGAGCTCGGGCGGGCATGGGAATGACAGAAAAGATATACCAAAAGGTAGCTGTGAAGGGGAAATCCATTTATGATCATAGCTAATGATTCCATAAAAACAATGATGGCCGACCTGATGGCCTCTTACGAACAGGGCGTAAAAAGCATTACCCCGATATTTTCCGTGGCGGCTCTTTTTCTTGACGCAAACGGCGCCGAGGAAATGGATAAAAAACAACTTCGTGAAACTCTCTCCCGCAACGGCAACCTGCGCAAAAAAGATTTTGACCGCATGATGAGCGCCATTACCGAACCCGGAAACAACCGCGCGAAGGAAATTCGGCTTTTATTGCGTGATTTCCTTGTTCATCAGCAGGAGATGATTGAGCAGTTGAGCGCTTATTTTTCCAAAATACGCGCCTGCATGGAAAGCGGCGATATTGAAAAAATCAAGCCGGTTTTTGTCCGCGTTAAGGAAATAATCACTCTCCAGGAACAAGCCAGGCGGGAGTTGGGAAGCGAACTGGCCGAACAGGAACAAGAACAACAGAAGATTCTGACGGGTATAAAGTCGCTCCTGCAGAAAGGAAGGGAATTGCAGGTTCGCGATTTTAAGGAAATGTTGGTCGGGATAAAACGTCAGAGTAAAGACCGTAGTAAACAAAACAGCCTGCGCCGGGAGGCCGTATCTCAAATGCTGGCCGGTTACAAAGAACAGCGTTTACAGAATGAGGAACAGCGTCAAAAAATAAAAATAAGAGGAGGAGAACAATGAAAATTGCAGCGGGAATGAAAAATATAGCGGATAATATCATCGCTTCTCATCAGGTTCGCGCCAGGGCTCTGGGCAGTCTGGTCAGCGAAGTCAGCGAATCGTTGGCCGATGCGCGGAAAATGATCAAAAACGATGCTGCCGACCGGAAAGCAATGAGCAAAGAACAGGCCGCCGAATTGGCGCGTTTTGCCGGGGATCTTGCCAACAGCATGGGCGCCAAATTGAAAGGGTTTCAGAAAGAATTGGAACTGGTGGCCAAAGATCGCGCTCTGAGCGCCAAAGAACTCAAAAGTCATCTGCGCGCGGAGGCGCGGGGTTTGAGCAATCTGGTCAAAAAGACGCTGTCAGATTATAGCAAAGACCATGCTGAAATGAGCGAGACCATGCGTCATGACCTGCACGGCTATGTAAATGGTATCGTCAAGGCGGTCGGCGACCTGACGACGGTAACCCATGGCATGATGAACGGTTATCGGCAGGATATCCGCAAAGCCGGGAATATCTGGGGCAATATGACCAATACCCTTGCCAAAGCTGGTGGCAAAAAGGCGGCGCTTCCCATTATTCGGGCGAAAGAAGAATCTGGAACAGTGGAGGAAGCGGTCCGCAAGGTTCAGAAGCGGAAGAAGAGGAAAAAATAGGCGGCAACGCCGGTTCAGGGTTCAGAGTTCGCCGCCTCGGGCGGATCTGCCGGTGGCGGAAAAAGTTCAGGGTTAAAGAAGTAGGGGCTGTCCTGATGCGTTGTGTGAGATTGTCATTCCCGACTCGATCGGGAATCCAGCATCAGAAGAAAACAATATCTGGATTCCCGCTTTCGCGGGAATGACCGAGAGTCTTAAACCCTGAACCGTGAACAGTGAACCGGATAACCTTAGCAAAATGGAGAAATCATGAACGTATCATCTGAAATGCAGGGTTTGTGCAATAATATCATTTTAACCTCGGCGAATCGCGCCAATCGGCTTGGTTCATTGCGGCATGAGACTGGCGCGCTCCAGCGCGATGCCCGGCGCATGGTTAAAGATTTTCACAATTCTTTCATAACAGAAGCGCGCGGATTGCACGCGACACTCAAGAATGAAACTGATGCCCGGAAGAAAACGGTCGCGGGGCTGCGCTCGGAGTTCCGAGAAGAAGCCAAAGCAGTAAGAGCTGACTTGGCCGCCGCGCAGGGCATTTGGGCGGCCATAGCAAAGAGGTAATCAAATGGAGAATGAGATTCCAACCGTGATTGAGCTAACGCCCAACGCCGGTTTTGTTCAAACGCCGGAGGTCAAACAGACTGTCAAGCGGGCGCTCAGTTATATTAAAGCCGGTTATCCAGTGCATTTCCGGGGGCCGGCAGGAACGGGAAAGACGACGCTGGCCCTGCACGTGGCCGCCTGCCTGAAGCGGCCGGTTGTTCTGATTCACGGTGATGAGGAGTTTACCACCTCATCCTTGGTCGGCGGCGAGCATGGCTACCATTTCCGCAAGGTGGTGGATAATTTTATTTCGCGCGTCAAAAAAACCGAGGAGGACATGATGAAACGGTGGGTGGATAACCGCCTTACCGTGGCCTGTAAGCTCGGGTTCACTCTCGTCTATGATGAATACACACGTTCACGTCCGGAGGCGAATAATATTCTCCTTTCCATCCTGCAAGACCGTATTATGGATATTCCGCTCGGGGACGGGGATCAGGACCCGTATTTAAAGGTTCATCCGGATTTCACCGCTATTTTCACCTCAAACCCGGAGGAATATGCCGGGGTGCACCGCAGTCAGGATGCCCTGCGCGACCGGATGATCACCATTGACCTGGATCATTATGATTTCGGCACGGAACTTGCCATTGTGCAGGCCAAATCAAAACTGCCGAAACATGATTGTGAAATAATAGTGCGTATTATGCGCCAATTGCGTGATTCTGGCAAATGCGAGTATGAACCCACCATCCGCAGCGCCATTATGATCGCCAAAACATTGAAAATTGAAGCGCTTACTATCGTCCAAAGTAACGGATTTTTCAGGGCAGTCTGTGAGGATATTCTTTCCAGCCAGACGAGCCGCGTCGGATCCAAAACAAACCAGAATATCGTCAGAGAACATGTCGGCAGACTGATTGACGATGATCTTAAAAAAACTGCAGAGGCTCCGCTTGCCCTGCGAAACGAAAGGCAAACGGAGAAGCTCACGTCACATAGTGGCGCGCTACAGTCTTCTGTCATTGTAGCGCCGCACGCCCAGGCTTCGCCGAGGCGAGGTGTGCGGCGTACTTCAGCGGCAAGTGTGGTCCCCAAGAAGACTAACAATCGTCGCAAGAGGAGGCTTAAATGACTAAAATCCCATATATCCGTTCGCTTCGTGATGTCAAGAGTGTAAGCCAGGCCAGGATTTATTCCATCCCCAAACAACAGCGCTCTGTCCATCTTGATTTGTATGTGCTGGCCCGGGAAAAGGAAAGACTTGAAAAGGAGCTTTTCCAGGTCCAGATGAAAAGCAGGCTGATAAAAAAAAGACTGGCGCAGAGCAATAAACGGATGAACGAACTCTTGCTGGAGATCGGCCGGCTCCATCAAAGAGACAAAAACGCAAAACATGGCCACGCAATGAAAGCCAACATAAAAAAAATGAGTATTGAGTATTAACCCGCCGTAGGCGGGTTAATAAAGAAAGGAATCCTTCCATGGAGAAAAAAGGAAAACATAAAAAAGTGGCAGGCGGGGTTGATATTGATTTCGGCCTTGGCGGCTTGTTCAAAGGCGTGGAGAAACTGATTGATCTGGCTGCGGAATTGAAAGAAGCCGGTGGAGCGTTGAAGCAGGAGGGTGAGGTGGATTTAAGTCATCTCAAGCAAGGCATGAAGGCCGTCTACGGTTTTTCCGTAAAAACCATGGATGGCGGCAAGCCGGTTGTTGAACAATTCGGTAATATTAAAAAAACGCCCAAGGGGCCGAAGATTGAAGAGGAACGGGAGCCAATCACCGATCTATTTGACGAGAAGGATGAAGTGCGTATTTGCGCGGAAATGCCCGGGCTTAACGAAGGCGATATAAAACTGGATTTAAAGGACGATATCCTTGAAATCACCGCCCGGACCGGTGACCGGAAATATTGCAAGGAAGTCTTGTTGCCCATCAAGGCAAAGCGGGAAAATATGACTTTTGCCTATCGGAACGGCATTTTAGAAGTGAAAATCAAAAAGGTTTGAACGGATTGGATATGAATGAAAAAAAACAATCTTATTCTAAATTTGAAGGTAAAGGAGGCTCTGCCGAAGGATGTTGGCCGGGGCATTGCCCGCCTGGATCCGGACGAGATGAAGACTCTCGGCTTGGACGTCGGCGATATTATTGCGATTGAAGGCAAACGCAAAACGCCGGCGAAGGCAATGCCCTGTTATTCCGAAGAACGCGGCAAGCATATCATCCAGATAGACGGACTTTGCCGCAAGAACGCGCAGATCGGCCTTGATGAGAAAATTCGTGTTTGCAAAACAGACGCGAATCCCGCCGGTAAGATCACGCTCAAAGCATTGTCCCTGGCCGGAAACGCCCAGCGCGAAAAGGACACGCAATACCTCGGATCGTTGCTGACGGGACTTGCCGTTTCTTCCGGCGATACGGTGCGCGCCTCGCTTTTTGGTTCCGGTTATTGCGATTTTATGGTTTCTGACACCACGCCGGACGGCGTGGTTGTTATCACTACCACAACCCTGATCAAGATTGAATCCCAGGCGCCGGGTGAAACAAAATCGGAAGGCATCGCCTACGAGGATATTGGCGGTCTTTCCTCCCAGATTCAGCGCATTCGCGAAATGATAGAGCTTCCGCTCAGGTTTCCGCAGGTTTTTGAAAGGCTCGGTGTTGAAGCTCCCAAAGGCGTCCTTCTCCACGGTCCACCCGGCACCGGCAAAACCCTGATAGCCCGCGCCGTAGCCCACGAAACTGAAGCATATTTCACCCATGTTTCCGGACCTGAAATCATGGGAAAATTCTACGGCGAAAGTGAAGGCCGCCTGCGCAGTGTGTTTGAAGACGCACAGAAACATGCGCCGGCCATTATTTTTATTGACGAAATAGACGCCATTGCCCCCAAGCGCGAGGATATGGGCGGCGAGAAACAGGTTGAACGCCGTGTGGTTGCCCAACTGCTCTCTTTGCTGGATGGTCTTGAATCGCGCGGGAACGTGATCGTGATCGGCGCCACAAATATTCCCAATACGCTTGACCCCGCCCTGCGCCGTCCGGGCCGTTTTGACCGTGAAATTTGTGTTCCCATCCCTGACCGGCGCGGCCGGCATGAAATTCTGCAGATTCACAGCCGGGGTATGCCCTTGGCCAAGGATGTTGACCTTGACCGCGTGGCCGAGATAACGCATGGATTTGTCGGCGCCGACCTGCAGGCGCTTGTCCGTGAGGCGGCCATGATTACCCTGCGGACCATTCTGCCAAACATAGATTTTGAGATGGCCGATATTCCATACGAAACGCTGATGAAACTGGAAGTTACCATGGATCATATTCTGGAAGCCATGAAAGAGGTTGAGCCTTCAGCCATCCGCGAAGTTTTCGTGGAAGTGCCCGATGTTTCCTGGGACGACGTCGGCGGGTTGGAATCAATGAAACAGACTCTGAAAGAAGCGGTTGAATGGCCGCTCAAACACGCGGACGTTTTCTTTAAAACCCATTCCACGCCGCCCAAAGGCATTTTACTGACCGGCTTGCCCGGCACTGGAAAAACCCTGTTGGCGAAAGCCGTGGCGAAACAATCGGGCGTAAATTTCATATCTGTCAAGGGGCCTGAGCTGATTTCCCGGTTTGTTGGTGAAAGCGAACGGGCCATCAGGGAAGTATTTAAAACCGCCAAACAGGCCTCGCCGACTATTCTGTTCTTTGACGAGATTGACAGTCTCCTTCCACGGCGCGGCTCGGCTAGTTCTGACTCGCACGTTGCCGAACGTGTTGTAAGCCAGTTCCTGACCGAGATGGATGGTATTGAGGAATTAAAAGGGGTTGTCGTTCTGGCGGCCACCAATCGTCTGGATATTATTGATCCAGCACTCCTGCGCTGTGGGCGTTTTGACTTTATCCTTGAACTGCCTTTGCCGGATGAAAAAACGCGCGAAGCCATTTTCCGCATTCATACCCGCCAAAAACCGCTTGCAAAGGATGTAGACCTGGCCGAACTGGCGCGGCTGACGGAAGGCAAAGTTGGCTCGGATATTGAGGGTTATTGCAGAAAGGCGACGCTTGCCGCCATTCGCGAGTATTTGGATAAGAAAGCCGATAAAAATGGCCCCGTTATAGCCAAAAGACATTTTGAGGAAGTGTTGAAAAAATAAGCACCCAAAGATATTTTTACCACGGATCGCACGGATAACACGGAGAAGAAAGGCGGCTGTCATTCACTGCAAATGGGAATCCAGTTTTGGACGCCGGTGGCGGACTGGATTACCGCCTTCCACGTCGCCCCGATAAATCGGGGCAAGCGGCCACTTGTCTGACGACGTGGCGCGGGAATGACAGAAAAGAGTGGGAGATGCCTATGCAAGTGATTCGCGAGATACGAGAAAAATATGTCTGAATTAAGTCAATATATTTACGGTGTTATCCCTGCGGCAGCGCGCTTGTCTCGCCATAGCCTCTTGGCGACGGCGGAGGGCGCTATTGATATTGCCGCTAAGTTGGCGAATGATGAAATCATTGGCCGGCCCGGCGTCAAAACCATTATTAATGAAGATATCGCCGCAATCGTCAGCCCGGCAAGGCAAGTTGATATAACCAGAATGCGCAAGGACGCCCTGGCTAAAATGCTGGTTGCTCATCAGAAAGTTATTGAACTGTTCATGCAAGGCGCTGCGACCGTCCTTCCTTTTCGGCTTGGAACATATGTGCCGTCCGAAGAGTCGGTTGTTGATATCCTATTGAAGGGGAAAAAACTTATTCGCCTGCTCTTTGAGGTAATCGGCGGCAAAATTGAAATGGACGTGGTCGCCACCTGGGCGGACTTCGCCGCGCTCCTTAAGGAAATCAGCGAGGAAGATGAAATAAAAAAATTAAAACAATCTCTCGTCGGCAACACCCGGGGCGTTAGCGTTGATGACCAGATGAAAATAGGGCTTATGATCAAAGAGGCGCTTGACCGCAAACGGTTGGAAATCTACCGGCAGATTACAGAAAAGTTGAGGAGCACAAGTTGCGCGCAATGCCGGCATGAAAATATGGATGATCAAATGGTTATGAACGGCGCCTTCCTTATTGAAACAAAGCGCCGGCCCGAATTTGAGCGCGTTTTGGACGAACTAAATGACCGGTTTGGCGAAAAAGTTAATTTCCGTTGCGTGGGTCCCCTGGCGCCCTACAGTTTTTACACTCTTGAGCTTAAAACGATCCAATGGGAAGACGTTGGCTGGGCGCGCCATATTATGGAACTGGGCGATACCGCCTCCGTAGCAGAGATAAAAAAAGCGTTTCAACATGCCGCGCAAACCAAACATCCGGACCATTGTATCCAGCCTGCCGAGGCGGAACGCTCTTTCAACGATTTGAACTGCGCCCGACGTATCGTCATGGAATACGTGCTTTCCTGCGAACAGGTCGCCGCGTCGGAACATGTCGTTTTTGACGAAGAAAACGTTCGGAAAAATTCATTACTGGTTAAAGTAAGAAACGGAAAAGATCATGGATAAAAGCGGCCATTATATCTATTGCATTATCGGCACGCGGCAGGAAAGGAATTTCCGCGGCATCGGCATTGATAAAACCGACGTGCTGACCGTCAGTTACGATGATCTCAGCATGGTGGTCAGTTCTCACCCCCTGACGCGCATGGTCGTCAACCGGGAAAACATGATTACCCATGAAAAAGTGATTGAAGAGGTGATGAAGGAGTTTGACAGCGTCCTGCCGGTCCGTTTCGGCACCATCGCCTCAAGCGCCGACGAAATACGCAATCTGTTGGACCGCCGCCACCGCGAGTTTCAGAACCAGCTTCGCTACGTGGAACACCGGATTGAGTTGGGGGTGAAAGGGCTCTGGAAAAAAATGGACGCCATTTTTGAAGAAATCGTGCGGGAAAACCCGGCCATTGAAAAGGCGAAAAAAGCGGCCGCAAAACAAGATGGCGCCAAAGGCCTGCTGGCGCGGCGCGAAGTGGGCATGATGGTTGAAAAAGCCTTGCATAAAAAAAAGGAGCAGGAAGTAAAAAAAATTGCTGATCATTTCCGCAAAACGGCGGTGGACGTAAAACTCAATAAAACCGGCGGCGACGAAATGTTCATTAATGCGGCTTTTCTCGTTGACCGCGGAAGGGAGAAGGAATTTGACAATCTCATGGAGCAGCTTGTCAAACGTTACGAAAAACGTTCGCTTTTCAAATACGCCGGGCCTCTGCCGGTCTTTAATTTTGTCAATATTGTCATTAACCCGGAGGAATGGGAGCGGTGAACATGAAGCCGGAAACAAAAGAAGGCATATATATCTATTGTATTATCAGTTCCGGGAAAGAGCAGCGCTTCAGCGCGCCCGGTATCGGGGAGCGCGGGGACGAACTTTACAGCGTCTGTATTGATGGTTTGGCGGCCGTGGTCAGCCGCACCCTGATGCAGAAGTTCAAAATGTCGCGCGATAACCTCCTGGCGCACGAGCGCGCAATTGAGGATGTTATGAAAACCCATACCGTCCTGCCGGTGCGATTCGCCACCGTGGCCGAAAACGAGGAAAAAGTCCGGAAAATTCTGCTGAAAGAAACAGAACGATTTTCTTCTCTCCTGCGTGAAATGGAGGGACGGAAGGAGTTGGGATTGAAGGCGATTTTCCATTCCGAAAATATTTACGCCCAAATTGCGGAGCAGGAAGAAATAAAACGGCTGAAGGCGCGTCTGACCTCAATGCCGGCCGATAAAATATATTTCCAGAAAATGGAGCTCGGCCGCATGGTTGAGAAGGCGCTGGAACACGAGAGGGAAAAATATCGCGCTGAAATCATGGGCTTGCTTACGCCTCTGGCTATTGAGGTTAAAACCACAAAATCATACGGCGAGATGATGATCCTCAACGCCGCCTTTCTTGTGGAGCGCGCCCGTGAGGATGAATTTGACCGTGCCGTTCATGAGTTGGATGAAAAATTTGGCGCGCTGATAACTTGGCGCTACACGGGCACTTTGCCGCCCTTTAATTTCGTCAATTTGGCCATCAGTACGGAGGATTTGTAATGTTTTTACTGGACGATATTTTACTGGCTCCGGTGCATGGTGTTATATGGCTGGGCGGCAAACTTAATGAAGTAATCCAACACGAAGAACACAATGAAAACCGGTTGAAGGAAAATCTGTTGGAACTGCAGGCCAAGCTGGACCTGGGCGAGATCAGCGAGGATGAATACCGGCGGCAGGAAACGGATCTGCTGGAACGTCTTGAGGCAATTCAGGAAGAAAAAGATGGAGGAATAAATCATGGCAACAATTGAGGAAACAGGCGTAAAGGCGGTTGAATTTGTCAAAAAAACTCTGCGCCTTGCCGATGCGCGGGTCGTCAGAGCCGCCCGCGGCGAATCCGGTTGGGAGGTGGAAGTGGAGGTCTTTGAAGAAAGCGCCTTTATCAAAGCGCTCGGCCTGGCCACCCGCGTGCGTGACCGTAATGTCTATCTGGTCAACATGGACGATGATTTGAATATCCAGTCGTATGAGCGGAAAGCGGCAATAGCGTAATGAAGAAAGCAAAAAACGATAAAGTGATTCAATGAGTTTATATCTTTATTGTCTCAGAGAACCGACCCGCTGTGGGCGGGATAAAGCCGGAACAGCACCGGAGATTAGTGGGACTTGTCCCGCTCCAAGCGGGATAACATCGCAAGGGGTGAACGGCAAGGAAGGCGTAATCATCCGTACTTTTGACGGCATTGAGGCGGTCGTCAGCGAAGTGAATTTTGATGATTTTGGGGAAATGCAGAAAAAGGCGCAGGAGGATATTCATTGGATCAGAGAAAAAGCCTTGGCCCATGAAATGGTTGTGGAGGAGGCAATGGGGAAGACGAATTATATTAATTTCAGAGAGGTAGGGCGAGGCATCCCTGCCGAGCCGTCTGAAAAATCGGCTCACCAAGAGGGTTCGCCCTGCCATAGGGAGATGGAAAAAAGTTCTTGTCCCAATCCCATCCCTGTCATACCGGTTAAATTCGGTGTGATTTTTAATAACGACGAACGGCTTGTGAAAGTCATCAGTGAACGAAGCGCGACAATCAAATCCGCTTTTGACCGCATTCGCGCCAAACAGGAATGGGGCGTCAAAATATTTCTTAAGGATAATCAGAAATTCAAGGACCAAGTCAGGGAACAGAGCGAACTTCTTCGTGAGAAAAGCAATACGCTTGCCGCCCTTCCTGCGGGAATGGCGTATTTCATGGAGGAGGAATTTAACGGTGAGCTTGAGCGCGAATGTTCCCGCATGCTGGATGAGGAAGCGATGAAAACATTTGAAGAACTTAAACCTTTCGCGGCGGAGGCAACCCTCGTGAAAATATTGGACAGCAAATTGACCGGCCGGAGCGAACGTATGATCCTCAATTCCGCCTACCTGGTCGCAAACAGTCATCGGCCGGAATTTGAGAATGCGGTTGCAAAAATGCGCGAAAAATTAGCGGAGAGCGGGTTTCTGGTTGAACAGAGCGGTCCGTGGCCGCCCTATCACTTTACGGAGTTTGCCAATGATTGAAACTTGTGAAAAAAATGCGACGCTGGTTGACGCCCTGGATAAGGTGCTTGAAAAGGGAGCGGTAGTCAACGGCGAAGTGGCGATCAGCGTGGCGGATGTGGACCTGATTTTTATCGGTCTGCGGCTTATCCTGACCTCAATCTCAAAGGCCGAAGAACTTTCCGGGAAAAGCTATTCATTCCGCGATCGCCCGATGACCGATGATGACCGGATTTATCTGGAGAAACTGGAGCAGGAAATTGAGCAGATTGAACAAAATATGCCAACTTCCATCCGGCTTGATACTCCGCAGAAAGCCGAAGCGGGTATCGCCAAACTGGTACTGACGTTGGTGGAATTAATCAGGCGTCTGCTTGAAAAAGAGGCCTTCCGTCGTATCAAGAGAGGAAGCCTGTCGGCTGCTGAAATCCAGAGGCTGGGTTTGAGTCTGAAGGCGGTCAAACGCAAGGTTCAACAGATGCAGGCATTATTCGGCCTGAAGGAGGATGAACTCAATATTGATCTGGGACCGATCGGGAAGGCGCTTTAAGGAAGGCAGAAGGCACATAGGTACAAAGGCAGAAGTGGAATACGACATGGAGATAGAAAGAATGAAAAATTCAGAACATTCAGAAAATCTTGTTCTTATCTGTCATCCCGCCTTGCGGGACAAGCTTTGTGTTTACCGCGTCATGGCGTGGCCTTCTGCCTACTGCCTTTGTGCCTGATTTAATAAACGGAGGCGAAATTATGCATAAAGAACAGACTAAAATCAGTTGCCAGATATTCAATAAACAGGAACCGGCCATTAGCCGGATTACAGAGGAGATCAACAAGGCGCGCGGGGTGCAGGAAAAAGCATGGTGGGCTGAAGAACTTCTTAAAGAGGTAAAAATCCTTCTGGAGTGCCCGCAACATGACGACGCCAAACTGGATTGCATAAATTGCCGCACGATTTGCGAACTGCGCAACCGGACAGCAAGCCTCGTGCTTAAGGCGGGGAAACTAGCGTAGAGAACGGATAGCATTTAGTAATCTCTATACCGCTCTACGCTAAAAAAGATTGGATAAAAACCATGGAACAGCAGCAAATGACACATGCGATCGCGGCCACGAATCTGGCCGATATTCTTGAGCGGGTGCTTGACAAGGGCATCGTGATTGCCGGCGATATTCGCATTCAAATTGCCGATATTGACCTGCTGACAATCAAAATCCGCCTGATGATTGCCTCGGTTGAAAAGGCAAAGGAAATGGGCATTAACTGGTGGGAACAGGATTCTTTCCTTTCAACAAAGGCGCGCCAGACCGAATTGGAAAAGGAAAACGCCGAGCTGAAAAAGAAAGTCGCTGAAATCGCGGCTGGTAAAAGATAGCTACAAAGATGCACAAACAAGAAACATTCTTTTGTTTTACTTTGTCGTTATAATTATTTCAGTCTTTGTATCCCCTTGTGCCTTTTTGTGGCAACTATCCTGATTATGAGAACCCTATATTACATCCCCATTATTCATACCAGTGCTGACATGGGCTCATTGGCCAAGGCCGTTACTGAGCGCGGCATTAGCCAGATTGGCGAAAGAAACTGGGAAAGGCACGTGAACACTGTCCACCGGTTCTGGGATATAATCGCTCAATATTGCGCCTCCCTGCCCGTAGTGGCTACGCCACAGGCGTTGCAGGCGGGCCTACCAGCGGAGGGAATGAAAATTTATCAGGATGGTCTTGTTGCCGAAGGAGAAATCGGGGTAAAAATCATATCAGCCGGCGCCGAGTCCGGCAGTCGGAATTACGAGATTGTGCTCTCGCTCATGCGCCGTGGCGCGCAAATCGTAAAAACTGAGGATTTTAAACTGGTTTTGGAGGAGCGCGACCGCATTCTGGAGCTTGTTAACGCCAAAAACTTCAGGGCAAAAATATCTGCTTTTGTCAAATACCGTTTCGTCAAGCATGGCTTGTTGAAACGCCGCGACATGTTCATTGCCCAGCGCATCGCCGAAACGCTTGGTGATGGAGACGCGGGCATCCTTTTTATCGGCGCCTGTCATAATGTTAAATCGCGGTTGCCGAAGGATATAAAAGTCATTGAGATAAAGGAGGCAAAAAAAGTGCGTAAATATCAGGAATTGCTCCCTTTCTCCCGGCGAAGGAGTAGGAGATTCGCGGAATTGGGACGCTATCTTGCGGCCGAAGTCGTTGGGCGTGAATAAGTGTGGCGTAGAGCGGATAACGAATGGAAAGACTAAACGCTATAAAATTCGTCATGAATGATATCATGGAAATTTTGGAGATGGTTTACAAGGAACGGAGATTTGACTTTCGACAATATAAAGGCACAAGTTTGGAGCGAAGACTTCAGAAAAGATTGGATGCTCTAAATCTGAAATCATATAAGGATTATATAGTCAGATTAAGTCAAGACCCTGCGGAATACGACCGGTTAATCAATGCTTTCTTAATCAACGTCACAGAATTTTTCAGAGACCGGGATGCGTTTGATGTTGTCAGGGATAAAATCTTGCCGGATGTTATCGGAGGCAAAACAGGCAAAAGGCCTGGGCTGAAAATATGGTCGGCCGGTTGTGCCACCGGCGAGGAGGCCTATTCCATGGCCATACTATTAAATGAGATATTGGCAAGCAAAGCCGACAATTTTGGGGTTTCTATATACGGGACTGATATAGATAGGGATAGTCTTGAAAAGGCAAAAGCTGCGGCCTACAGAATGGAGATAGTAAATGATAAAATTACAGATGAGATTCTGAATAAATATTTTGTCAAAAATGTTTGCCTGAGAGTAAAAGACTCCGTGAAAAAAAATTGCCATTTTATGTTCCATGATTTAGTCTTGGATAAGCCGTTCAAGGCCATGGATATTATTCTTTGTCGCAATGTTGCCATATATTTTGAGCGAACACTCCAGGAGAAAATCTATATGGATTTCTCCGATGCCCTTAATAAAAAAGGGCATCTTTTTTTAGGCAAAGCCGAGTCCCTGATCGGTCCTGTTCAGGAGAAATTTGAAGTGATAGATAAGCGATGGAAAATTTATCAGAAGCTGTAAGGAGGAGAGATAAGAATGACGATGAAAAAAGAAGGCAAGAATAAATTACGGGAATCAGAAGCCAGATACAAGGCGCTGTTCGCCGGCGCCGCCGAGGGAATACTCGTGGCCGATTTGAAGACGCAGCAATTCCGCTATGCCAACCCGGCCACGTGCAGAATGTTTGGATACACTGAAGAAGAGTTCACGCGGCTAGGCGTGGCGAACATTCATCCAAAAGAGTCCTTGGCCCACGTGCTGTCTGAATTCGAGTCCCAAGCGCGCGGTGAAAAGATTTTGGCGTCTGCCCTTCCGTGCCTTCGCAAAGACGGCGCCTTATTTTACGCTGACGTCAGCGCTGCTTTGATTGTCTTGGACGGCCATGAATGCAATGTGGGCTTTTTCACCGACATCACCGAGCGCAGACGGAATGAGGAAGCACTATGGGAGAGCCGGCAACGATTCCAGGGATTAGTTGAAACGTTGTATGACTGGGTCTGGGAGGTGGATCCACTGGGACATTACACCTACATCAGTCCGCGAATCAAGGACATCCTCGGCTATGAGCCGGAAGAAATCATCAGGAAAACACCGCTTGAACTGATGCCGCCGGAGGAAGCACAGCGCGTCTCGGAAATCTTTGGGCCATTGGCAGCGGAACAGAAGCCTGTCATTGCTTTGGAAAATATCAATATCCATAAGGATGGACATCCGGTTGTCCTGGAAACCAGCGGCCTTCCTTTCTATGACGCCAAGGGGAACTTCAAAGGCTATCGCGGCACTGACCGTGATATCACTGAGCGCAAGCGGGCACAGGAAAAGCTTCAGGCTATGAATGAGAAACTCCGTTCAACCAATGAAGCGCTTAATACTTCCAATGAAGAATTGCAGACAATCACCGAAGAGCTGGAAGAGGCCAATGAGGAACTTAGAACAACCCAGGAGGAATTGATCCAGAAGGAAAAACTCGCCATCATAGGGCAACTTGCTTCAGGCGTGGGACATGAACTGCGCAACCCGCTCGGGGTCATTAAAAATGCGGCTTATTATATAAAAAGCAAGATTGGCACGGCGGATCCTAAGCTGACCAAACATCTGGATATTGTGGAAAGAGAGATCAATAATTCCAATAAGATAATCTCGGACCTGTTGAATTTTGCAAGAATGCGTAAACCCGAGGTTATGCCGGCTGAGATAAACGAGGTTATAGAGGAAACAATCCCGGCGGCCAATATTCCGGAAAATGTCAGGATAAATAGAAATCTTACTCCAGGATTACCCAAGCCGGCAATTGACCGGGATCAGATCAGACAGGTATTTTTGAATGTGATCATCAATGCCTGCCAGGCCATGCCCGGGGGAGGCGAATTAAAAATTTCTTCCCGACTGCATAAAGCTGGTCTAAGAATTGAGGGGGAAGAAAAAGATTGTCTGGAAATAGAATTTGCCGACACCGGGACAGGCGTTGCCCCTGAGAACCTGAAGAAGATGTTTGACCCGTTTTTTACCACCAAAGCCAAGGGTATTGGCCTGGGGCTGGCAGTGAGCAAGGGAATCATTGAGAAACACCAGGGTGACATTGAAATAAAGAGTGAACTTAATCAAGGGGCAACATTTATTATTAAATTAAGTATTTAAGGGAAAGTATATTATGAGCAAGGATGTAAATATATTAATAGTTGATGATCAGGTTGGCATGTTGGAGACCATCACGGATATTTTACAAGACAAGGGCTATAACGCAGAGACTGCCGAGGATGGGTATACGGCAATTGATAAGGTGAAAAGGCAACCCTTTGATGTAATCTTTATGGATATCAAAATGCCGGGCATAAATGGGGTGCAGACCTTCAGAGAGATAAAAAAAATTAATCCCAAAACAGCCGTAATTATGATGACGGCCTATTCCGTGGAAAATCTGGTCAAGGAGGCAATTGAAGAGGGCGCCTATGCGGTAATCTATAAGCCTTTTGAAATAGAGCGGGTCGTAGAGACTATTGAAAGAGTTTTAAAGACAATACTGGTTCTGATAGTTGATGACCGATATGAGGACCGGGAAAATCTGAAAGATATCCTGGAGGATAAAGGCTATAAGGTAATAGAAGCAGATAGCGGTTATAAAGCGATAGAGTTGGTAAAGAAAGGCCGGTATAATATTATCCTTCTTGATATCAAGATGCCGGATATTGACGGGGTAAAAACCTTTGAAGAGATTCACAGAATAAATCCCAATATTCCGGTGATTATGGTTACCGGTTATTCAGCAGAGGAATTGGTGCAGGAGGCGCTAAATAAAGGCGCCTATGCCTGTATTACCAAACCTTTTGATGTTGAAAAGATATTGGGCGCAGTGGAAGATGCAATAAAAAATAAGGCATAATATATGTCGGACATCAGCGAAAAAAAAGCTACCATTTTATTGGTAGATGACGACCCCGGAATGCGGGAGACATTAAGGAATATTCTTGTTGATATTGGATATCAGGTAATGATGTTTGCTTCCGGCAAAGAAGTGATCAAAGAGATAAGAAAAGGGCTCTTTGATATTGTTATTGTGGATTTGAAACTTCCCGATGTGGACGGAATGCAGATTTTGGAAGAGGCCAAGGAGGTCAATCCTGAATCAGCAATTATTGTGATGACGGGCTATGCGAGCTTGGAGTCGGCGGTAGAGGTGTTAAACCGCGGCGCCTTTTCCTACATTATAAAGCCTTTCAATATGGATGAAGTTAAAGCCGTTATAAAGAAGGCCATACATCAGATAAAGTTGTTTAAAGAGAATCAGAATTTGATCGATGAATTGCAGATCACCCGCCGTAAATTAGAAAAGACCGTTAAAGAACTGGAACATGCCGGGCAGGCGAAAAATCAGTTCCTTGCCAGCATGAGCCATGAATTGCGCACGCCTATAAACGCTATTATAGGGTTTACCGATTTTCTCCTGGAGGATAATACGCTGAATCCGGCTCAGAAGAGAGATATTGATCGTATATCCGCTAATACCCAGCATCTCCTTCGCTTAGTAGATGACATCCTTGACCTGTCCAAGATAGAGGCTGGGAAAATAAAACTGGTAAAAGAGAAGGCGGATATCGCGCCATTAGTCAGAGAGGTGCTTGATACCCTTAAATCGGATGCGGATAAAAAAAGAATTCAATTCGTCAATCGGATCCAGTCTCCCTTGCCCGGAGTTTTGATTGACCGGGAAAAAATAATGCAGGTGCTTGATAATTTAGTAAATAATGCCGTTAAATACACAAAAGAAGGCGGTAAAATAACTTTAACCGCAGAACGGAAAAAAGATGTATTGGAAATAAGTGTGGCGGATACCGGCATAGGCATCCCTTCCCAATATTTAAATAGAATATTTGAGCGTTTTGAAAGAGTTCCAAATGTGTCTATCCTTGGAGCAGGCGGAACCGGCTTGGGGTTAACCATCTGTAGAGAACTTCTGAATCTCCACAACGGAAAAATATGGGTGGAAAGCGAAATGGATAAAGGAAGTAAATTTATTTTCTCTCTGCCTGTTTATAAGGAAACGAAAATATGAATAATCCGCCTAGAATATTGGTTGTAGACGATGTTCCGGATACCGTGGAGATATTGTCGCGGCAGTTAAGGCAGGAAGGCTATGAGGTATTGGTCGCTTATAACGCTAAAGATTCAATAGAATCAGCGCAAAGTAAAAATCCTGACCTTGTTTTGATGGATATCAATTTGCCGGATATGGATGGCTTTCAAGCAACAAAGATTATTAAGGAGAAAAACACAGGGACGGGAATATTTTTGCCGATAATTATAGTTACCGCAACCAAGGATGATACGGTAAGTATTGTCAAGGGACTGCGGAGCGGAGCAGATGATTATATAACCCTGCCTTGTGAAAAAGAGGAAATATTGGCCAGGGTTCGGTCCATGATCAGGATTAAACAATTGCACGATGAATTAAACCATGCGAATACCATGAAAGTGCTTTTCCTGGCCGGTATGGCTCATCAATTAAGGACACCCACCTTTGGTATTCAGGGATTTACCCAATTGCTGGCAGAAGATAAGACTATAACCAGATCACAGAAGAGAAATATTAAACATGTTCAGGCCAATGTCCGAAGGCTCATTCATTTTATGGAAGAAATTCTGGATCTGTCCACGATAATCGCGGGGAAAATTAAAGTAGAGCCGGAAAGATTCGGTCTAAGTTCTTTGATAAGGATTTGCCTTAGTTCCGTAAAACCGATCTTAAAAAGCAAACAAATTAAGCTGGTGAGTTCGGGCGATGAAAATATGCCGGCCTTAAATACGGATATTATCAGAGTAAGGCAGATCATTGACAATCTTTTGTCCAATGCGGTGAAATTTACCGAAAAGGGGGAGATCAAAATAAATTGCAAGATGGATGATAAAGGAATGGTAAATATTTCCGTATCAGATACCGGCGTTGGTATAAAGGAAGAAATCCTGCCTTATATCTTTGAAGAATTCAGCAAGGTCAATGACAATATTAAAGAGAAATATGGCGGAAGCGGTCTGGGGCTGTCTATTTCAAAACGGCTTGCCCGGCTATTGGGCGGAGACATCCTGGCCGAAAGCGTTTTTGGCAAAGGCTCCACCTTTACTTTTATATTTCCGCCCACGCTGACGGGCCGCAGCCCATAATATGAAAAAGATACTCATAGTTGAAGATACGGAAGATGGCATGGAGATAATGACTAGGTCATTAGAGAAAAATTACCTGATTGTAAAGGCATATAACGGGAAAGAAGCATTGAAAAAAGCAATTTCCGAAAGACCGAATCTTATCTTAATGGATATTTCATTGCCTATTATGGACGGGTTAAGTGTTACCCGAAGAATCAGGAGCACCAAAGATATAGAGGATATACCCATAGTAGCAGTCTCGGCTGGTGCCATGCCTCATAATATCACAGATGCCATGGAGGCAGGCTGTAATGATTTTATAGCCAAACCGGTCAGGCCGGGCTTATTAAGAGAGAAGGTCAATCAGATGGTCGACAAGTCGCCGGTCCATAGTCGCTCGTCAATCGTGGACTGTGGAACCTTGAACTCAAAATCGTAAAACATGCATAAAGATGCCCATATATTAGTTGTTGATGATGATCCGGATACTGTGGAGATTTTATCCAGACAACTTAGCTTGGAGAATTATAAAATTTTTAAGGCCTATAGCGGCAGAGAGAGTCTGGAGTTATTAAAGAAACATAAACCGGACCTGATCCTGATGGATATAACAATGCCCGGGATGAACGGGTTTGAAACTATCAGGATTATAAGGGATACCGTAACAGAATTCATCCCGATAATAATTGTCACCGCCTCAAAAGATGACACGGCAAGCATTGCAAGAGGGTTTGCTGTTGGCGCAAACGATTATATCGTTATCCCTTGTCATAAGGCAGAATTATTGGCCAGGATAAAGGCAATGTTAAGAATTAAGGAGTTACACGATGCGCTGCGGGAGAGCGAGGCGCGCTACCGGACTTTGCTCGAGGCGTCGTCCGACCTGATCTACGTCATCGGCCAAGACGATACTGTCCAGTATGTCAATCCCGCGGCACTGAGAGCTCTCGGACGTTCCGCCACGGAGGTGAACGGAAAACCCCGGACCTTGTTCTTCCCGCCAGTACTCGCCGCCAGCCAGAAACTGTCGCTTAACCGGGTCTTTGCCACCGGAGAGCCGCTGTTTGTGGAGCAGAAAACGGAAATAGGCGGGATCGTTCAGTGGCAAGACACCCATCTGATCCCGCTCAAGGACCCGGCTGGGAGGGTGGACGCCGTTCTCGATGTCTCCCGCGACATCACCGAGCGTAAACGAGCAGAGCAGGCTCTGCTTTTAGCCAAGAACGACTGGGAGCAAACGTTTGATGCCGTGCCTGATCTTATCTGTATCCTGAATACGGATCATACCATCAGACGGGTTAATCGAGCAATGGCGGAACGCCTGGGGGTGAACCCTGAAGAAACAATAGGGCGTTTCTGTTACTCTTATATGCACCAGTCCGATGCGCCGCCTCCATTCTGTCCGCATCAGAAGTTGCTGTGCGATGGTCGGGAACACCGGGCTGAACTTGAGCTCAAACATATGGGCGGATGGTTTGACGTCAGCGCGTCACCCCTGCGGGATTTGAACGGAACACTTATCGGATCCGTGCATGTGGCCCGCGATATCACCGAGCGTAAAAAAGCTGAAGATAAAATGCTGGAAAGCGAGTCGCTGTATCGGACGCTTATTGAGACGACCAATACCGGCTATGTAATTCTTGACACGGATGGTAAAGTTCTTGAAGCCAACGCTGCATACGTATGCCTCACCGGTCATCGTGACCTGAATGAGATACGCGGCAGAAACGTTGTAGAGTGGACTGCCGATTATGAAAAGGCAAAAAATGCAAAGTCAGTTGCGGGGTGCGCGCAAAAAGGGTTCATAAGGAATCTTGAAATTGATTACGTGGATTCTTGCGGGAAAATTACTCCCATTGAAATCAATGCGACCGTTGTGGAAAAAGATGGATTGTCTACAATTCTGACGCTATGCCGCGACATTACCAAACGCAAACAGGCGGAAGAAAAAGCAGTCATGCTTGCGGATGCAATAGATACCGCGCATCATGGCTGTCTGATTATCTCGGAAGATTACAAAGTGGTTTTTGCCAACGATTACGCTTTCACCAAAATCGGATTTGACTTTGATGAATTAAAAGAAAATGATTTATTTTCTCTCTGCGCCGACCGGGAGCAGGTGAAAGACATTATTGAAACGGTGAAAGTAACCAAACGTTGGATGGGTGAGGTCGGGATCATAAAAAAAGACGGCGGACAATTTTCCGCGCTTGTGAGCGTTACGGCGCTTGGCGCGGATGACGATGCGTCCGGCAGGCGAGGAGATATCATTCTTTTCCAGGATATCACGATCCAGAAAGAGATGCGCGAAAAACTGCTGACTTCCGAAAAGCTGGCGGTGATGGGGCGGCTGGTGGCGGACGTTGCTCATGAAATCAATAATCCCCTCGCCATTATCATCGGCGGAACGCAACTAATGCTCAGACGGCTTGATGAAAAAACGCAAACAACATTCAAAAGTCAGCTGGAGACGGTCCTGCGGAATGCCAGGCGTTGTAAAACCATCTTAGCCAATCTGCTGGGCTACGGCCGGACCATCGGCAAAAAAGAAGAGGCCGTCAATCTGCCCGACTTGATCCGTGAGGCGATTGATGACGTTAATTATCAGTATGATATGAGCGCCATTGAAACGGTATTGAACTATGGCGAAATAGCCGGTGCGGAAATTGTTGGCAACAAGAGCGCCCTGCTCTCCGTCTTTGTTAATCTTATCCGCAATGCGCGGCAGGCGATGGGTGAAAAGGGCCGCCTGACAATCACCATTAAAAAGGAAGACAGAAAACATCTGCGCATTGATATTCATGATACCGGTATCGGCATTGGCAGGGAGCAGATGGTAAAATTGTTTAAACCGTTCGCTTCCGGATGGAAGGAAACTGAATCAGAGCAGAAGACGTTAAGCGGCCGCTTGCTTGGCGACGTTGGTGAGGGCAGCGGGCTTGGTTTGGCAACAAGCCTCGGTATTGTTGAAACGCACGGCGGCAGTATGTCAGCCGGGAGCGATGGGGAGGGGAAAGGCGCAACGTTTACAATTTTGTTACCGTGCGAATTTAAGAGAAAAAAGTGAAAAAATTACCATATTGAGCCGATATCTCGTGCTCCTGTAACCCATGAATATACGTAAACGCATTCTATTATTAGCCAGCCTGCTTCTGCTCGTGTCAGTGGGCGGGATTGTCAATATTGTCTGGCAGTTGCCGCGTATCGAACAGATGCATGACCTGAAAACTGTTTTTCATATCTTGATATTATTGGGACTATTCGGCGCCGGCTTGATCTTTTCTGTTCTGGAGTTGGTGCGCCAGGAAATCATTAATCCCATCTTTCAGCTCGCCACCCAGCTTGCCCGGTTAAAGGCGAGGAAAATTGACGGTCACCGCCTTGAGCTTACCGGAAGCAAGGAGATTGACTTGTTGACCCGCGTGCTCAACGATTTGCTGGACGGTTTTGAGAAGGAGGAAAATTTATATCGTATATTTCCCGAAGCGTCTCCGGATATGATCTTTCTGCTGGACCGGGAGGGCCGCATTCTCTTCGGCAATCTTAATGCGGCCCGGCAGTGGAATTATCAAATTGAAGAAATAATCGGCAAGCGGCAGGAAGAATTATTTTCGCCGGATATTGCCGCGCGCCACAAGCAAGCTGTTGAAAAAATATTTAATTCCGGACAGCCGGTATTTATTGATATTCATGAAACAATCGGTCATCACCAGTGTTGGATAGATGCGCGTATGGTGCCGGTTCTCAACAAGGATGGCCGCGTAACAGCCGTTTTGGGTATTTCCCGCGATATCAGCGAGCGCAAGAAGGCGGAGGAGGCGCTGAAAGAATCAGAAGCCAAGTACAAGGTGCTGTTCACAGGCGCTCCAGAAGGAATACTCGTGGCCGACTTGCAAACGAGGCAAATCCGCTATGCCAACCCGGCCGCGTGCAAGATGTTTGGATACACTGAAGAAGAGTTCATGCGGCTGGATGTGATGGATATTCACCCCAAAGAGTCCTTGGATCACATGCTGGCCGAGTTTAAAGCCCCATTGCGGGGTGAAACGCGTTTATCGTCTGACCTTCCGTGCCTTCGTAAAGACGGCGCCTTATTTTATGTTAACATCAACGATATTTACATGGTCTTGGACGGCCGTGAGTGCAATGTGGGCTTTTTCACCGACATCACCGGGCGTAAGCAGGCGGAGGAACGGCTGGAACGAGTCAATCGTTGCCTGTTAAATTTGGGGCCTGATTTTAATGCGAATGTCGGCTCTATTACAGCGTTAAGCGGGGAGTTGTTGAACGGTACGTGCGCTCTCTATAATCGTCTGAAAGACGGGAGACTCTGCGCGCTGGGACAATGGCGCACCCCGCCGGATTTCCCGCCGAGAGATATCCAGGAGGGCCATATCTGTTACGACGTTATTCACGGTCCAGGCGAACTGCTATTTATTCCTGATCTGCATAAAACGCGTTACGCTGAAACGGACCCGAACGTCCGGCGCTACGGGTTCCAGTCCTATCTCGGCCAGCCGGTCCATTGTGGCAGTGTAATCATAGGATCATTGTGCGTGGCTTTCCAACATGCTTTTACGCCCACGGAGAATGATAAGCGTTTGCTGAGCATCCTGGCTTCCGCGCTGGGCGTTGAAGAAAGCCGTCACTTGGCTGAAGAGAAATTACGCGAGACCCAGAAGAAGTTCCAAGACCTGGTCGAGACTTTGCGCGACTGGGTCTGGGAGGTGGATACCCTGGGCCATTACACCTATGTCGGTCCGCGGGTCAAAGACATTCTTGGTTATGAAACAAAAGAACTTCTTAATAAAACGCCGTTTGACCTGATGCCGGCGGAAGAAGCGCGGCGCATGGCCGATGTTTTCAAACAATTGTCAGCGGAACAAAAACCCATCATTACTCTGGAGAACATCAATCTGCATAAAGACGGACATCAGGTTGTCCTGGAAACCAACGCGCTTCCCTTTTATGACACCGAGGGAAATTTTAAGGGATATCGCGGAACTGACCGTGATATCACCAAGCGCAAGCGGGCGGAGGAGGCGTTGCGGGAGAGCGAAGAAATATTCAGCCAGTTTATGAAGTATAGCCCGGTTTATGTGTTCTTTAAAGATGAAAATATTAAGGCAATCCGATTAAGTGAAAATTATACAAAGATGCTCGGAAGACCCATCAGTGAATTGCTTGGTAAAAACATGGACGACCTTTTCCCCTCAGACTTCGCGAAAAGCATGGTCGCAGATGATAAGAGAGTTATAAACGAAGGCAAAAAAGTTGAAGTTGAAGAAGAATTGAATGGACGATTTTATTCAACAATAAAATTTCCGGTCTATCGGAAAGGGAAACCCGCTTGTCTTGCCGGCTTTACAATTGACACCACCGAGCGCAAACAGGCGGAAGAAAAAGCAGTCATGCTTTCGGACGCAATTGAAAATGCGCACCACGGATGCCTGGTTGTCTCGCAAGATTACAAAGTGGTTTTTGCCAACGATTACGCTTTCACCAAAATCGGATTTGACTTTGATGAATTAAAAGAAAATGATTTATTTTCTCTCTGCGCCGACCGGGAGCAGGTGAAAGACATTATTGAAACGGTGAAAGTAACCAAACGCTGGATGGGCGAAATTGCGGTCGTTAAAAAAGACGGCGGACAATTTCCCGCGCTTGTGAGCGTTACGGCGTTTGGCGCTGATAGCGATGCGTCCGACAGAGAGGGAAATATCATCCTTTTCCAGGACATCACGATCCAGAAAGAGATGCGCGAGAAACTGCTGACCTCCGAAAAATTGGCGGTGATGGGGCGGCTTACGGCGGATGTGGCCCATGAACTGAATAATCCCCTTGCCATCGTCATCGGCGGCACTCAGCTTGTCCTCAGCCGGCTTGATGAAAAAGCGCAAACAACGTTCAAAAGTCAGCTTGAGACGGTGCTGCGTAACGGCCGGCGCTGCAAAACCATTTTAAGCAATCTGCTCGGCTATGGCCGGACCATTGGCAAGAAAGAAGAGGCTGTCAATCTGCCCGACTTGGTCCGAGAGGCGATTGATAACGTTAATTATCAACATGATATGAGCGCCATTGAAAAGGTTTTGAACTATGGCGAAATAGCCAGTGCGGAAATTATTGGCAACAGGTCGGCGCTGCTGTCCGTGTTCGTCAATCTTATTCGCAATGCGCGCCAGGCGATGGGTGAGAAGGGCCGTCTGACCATCACCATAGAGAAGGAAGATAAGAAACATCTGCGGATTGAAATTTGCGACACCGGTCTCGGGATGAGCAAGGACCAGAAGTCAAAATTGTTTAAACCGTTCACTTCCGGATGGAAGGCGGGTGAAGGCAGCGGGCTCGGGTTGGCGACCAGCCTTGGTATTATTGAAATGCACGGCGGCAGCATGACGGCGGAAAGCGAAGGCCCGGGGAAAGGCGCCGCGTTTACAATTTTATTGCCTTGCGAATTTAAGGGGAAAAAGTGAAAATAACAACTTTCGCCGCCCGCTTTGCTGGAGGCGCCGAGGACGCAGAGATAAGAGTTTCTTGGTTCCGAATTTTGAAACAAAAGATTTAACTTTATTTCTGCGACCTCTGCGGTAAAATTTTTATACGGAAAAATGGAGAAATAAATGAACAAAGAACTCGCGCGTAAAAAGATATTGGTGATTGATGATGAGCCAGAATTGCTGGCGCTCATGATGGAGGTGTTGGAAGACGAAGGCTATCAGGCTTTCAGCGCCGCCAACGGTGCCGACGGCATCCGCCTTAATGAGCTGGAAAATCCGGACCTGATTATTCTTGATTTGCGTATGCCGGAAATGGACGGCATTGAAACCCTGCGCCAAATTCGCAAGAAAGATGACAAAGTGAAAGTCGTTATCCTGACCGGATACGGAAGCCCGGATACCATCCGGGACGCGGCCGACCTGGATGTCAGCGAATATTTGAGCAAGCCCTTTGAGAATGACCAATTGGTTCGTATAATCAGCGCGGCGCTTTATCATCCCTGGCCGAGTTCCCTGGCCGAGCTTGGGCAGGCGGACAGGCAGATGGAGGAGCCAAAATGACCACGAATCTCAGACGGCTTGTCTATGTGCCGGTTCTGCACGCGCGGGAGGATTCCCTGCCCGCAGGAGCTGCGCTCCAGACGCTGCAGGCGGGCGGGCAGGCGGCTTCCATCCTGCGCGGGAATGAGAAAAGCGGCCTAAAAGACAAGGAATTTAATGCGGATCATTCGGCGATTGGCGAAATGTGGGCGGGAATCACCGCCAAAATCGAAGAACTTGGTTTACCCTGGAATAAAACACGAATTTATCAGGATGGACTGCCGGTCAGTGGTAGAGAATTAGAAATCGTTACGCGGCTTACCGATAGTGGCAGCTGGAATCATCTGCTTATCCTGAATTTGCTGAAAAAAGGGGCGCAGCTTGAAGGGACGGAAAATATGGATTTTCTGATGCGTGAATATGATCTGCTCAATATTTTTTTAATGAAAAATTCAGGCGCAGACCTGTCCGCCGTAGCCCCCGGAGCGAAGGCGGAGCAGTCCGCAGCGATGGCGGAATATCAGGCTAAAAGCAGGGAATTACTTAAAATAAGGGATGAATTCATCTTGAAACGCGTTAAAACCACTCTTCAGGAAGGAGAAGTGGGTATTGTGTTTATGGGGGTTATGCATCGCCTGGATAAAATGCTGGAGAAGGATTTCTTGGTCTCCTATGTCATCTATCGTCTCCCGTTCCGCAGCGTGGGAGCGATTTATAATGCGTGAGGAAAAAAGGCAGAAGGCATCCAGCCTTCGTAGCCAGAAAGCTTTACTTCGGCGGAGTAGGCCAAAGGCAGTAGGGACAAAGCAAGAATGAAAAACCTGCGTCAGAAACCTTCGTTATTACGCGCGCCTCCCATCCTGTTTTCGCCGCTCTATCTCAATGCGGAGAAAATATCCACCGAAAAACTGCTTGCCCTTTACCGTTTTGCCAATCTTTTTTTTCCGCAATTGGGTCCCGGCTTGGTGAAGACGATTTTGGACATGGAAAAACACGGTGAACGTCTGACGGCGGGTATTTCGCCGCAGGAACGTCAGCGTCTGATCGACGAGATGAAGGGTTTGAGCATGGACATTCAATACGCCCTGAAGGATGAAGATCAAAAGATGATGGAAATTTCAATTCATATTGTGCCCGGTGAGGTTTTGGGACGGGCCCAGCAGGGGAAAGTTGATTTTGGCCAATACCGACAGTTGCGCGATGACCTTGACAAATTAATTGTCAGCCTGATTGAGAAGGAAGTCCGCCGGCGGTTCACCGGCAAGGTGGGCGATTTTTTTCAGACTCTTTTGCAAGGCAAGCATGTGCCGTCTTTTCTTACCCAATTGCTTGACATGGGTTGGATTAACCGCGAGGGACAATTGCTGGAAGGCGCTTCCATTGATGATTTGCTTTCCGGCAAATACCGCAGCCAGTTTGCACGCCTGATGCCTGAAGAGCTGATTCAGGAAGGAATGCAAATCCGCGAGACGATCAAGACCTGTTTTTTGGTTGGCGTGGGGGACGCCAATTCTTTGATTCAGGACGCCAGGCGGCGCCACGCCCTGCTGGAGATTACGATTAAAGAGACCCGGCACAAATTGCGCGGATAATGTGGGAAGGCGGCGTCTTCCTGCGTGCGCGGCTCACCGCCATCTGCAGACCTGCTTTCTGAATTTTATTGACGTTGCCGGTAAAGGATTGTATCTTTGGCGCGATGAATGACGAGAAATATTTTTTTGACGGGAGAAAATAATGACCCAGCATACCAGCCTTAAATCAGCCAGCAAAATCATCGCCAAACGCAATGTCCTGAAACGTTTTGAGCGGATAGATGTCATGCGCACGCGCGGCAAGTGGAAGGATGGTGACCGCGCCCTTGGACTGCCAAAAACAAAATCCCAGGTCTGATACAAGACTGCAGAAATTCCTGGCCCTCTGCGGCGTTGGATCGCGGCGCGCCTGCGAGCGCCTGATTGCCGAAGGACGCGTGACGGTTGACGGCAAAATTGTCGCCTGCCAGGGCGTTAAAATCAATCCCGGCCTTCAAATTGTAACAATTGCCGGCCGCCGCGTCGTTCCGGAACCCAAAATCACCCTGCTGTTCAACAAGCCCCGCGATGTCATTTGCACTTCTTCTGATCCGGCAGGCCGCAAAATATTCCATGCCTGTCTGCCGAAATTGCCCGCGCGGGTTTTTACCGTCGGCCGGCTTGACCGCGCCAGCGAGGGACTCTTGATAATAACCAGCGACGGCGAACTGGCCCAGCTGGTCAGTCACCCGCGTAATATGGTGGAAAAAACTTATCTGGTGTCAGTCGGCCGCGCGCTTGCCTCCGCCGAACAGCAACGTCTCCGGGAGGGGATTGATAGCGAAGGCGAGCTATTGCGCATTGCCGATATCCGGCCGGCGGCCCGGACGCAAGACCGGCATGTTTATCAGGTGAAAATCAGCGAAGGGAAAAACCGCCATATCCGGCGCATGTTTGCCGGGCTGAACCTGGATGTGCTGGCCTTGAAACGCATTGCCGTCGGCCCTTTGAAACTGGGAAACCTGCGGTCCGGCCAGTGGCGGTATATGACCGGAGGCGAGTTGAAAGGCTTGCGGCAATATATTGCGGAACGCGTTGGCCGGCATTTTCAGCCTGCCGTCCAAACAAATTGAGTAAATAATTGAATTAAATCGGATATTGCCTATAATTGCACTCAAGAATTAGGGAGGATTCGCACATGAAACTTTTTCTTTCATTGGTTGCCTGCGTTTGCCTCGCATCCCATGTCTTTGCTCAGAACCCGCCGCCCGTCAAGGTGAGGGCGCTGAAGGATAACACGAATTTAAGGGCCAAGCCGGCGCTCAATGTTGAAGTGGCGGGGCAGGCGGCGGCCAATCAGGAATTGACGGTCAAGAGCATGGATGCGGAGTGGGTTGAAGTGGCCGCGCCGACCAATATTGATTTCTGGGTGCTTGGCGATTACCTGAAGGATGGCGCCGTGGTCTGCAATCAAAAGGTCAATGTCCGCGCCGGTCCCGGCATCAATTTCAGCGTTGTCGGCCAATTGACCAACGGCTCAAAAGTGCAGGTCAGGGGAAATCTGGCCGATTGGATCAAGGTGGCCCCGCCGGAGAACTGTTCACTCTGGGTTTCGCGTGCCCTGGTGGAAATCGTGTCCTTAACGCCGGTTCCGCCCGCGCGTCCGGCACCGCCGGCCAAGCCGCCGGTGGTTGAGCCGGCCCCGGCGCGTCCATCCGATCTTGAGGTCCCGGCCGCTAAAACGGCTCCGGCTGAGGTGAAGAAACCGGAGGAACAGCCGCGGCCGGCTCTGACTCCGGTTCCGGCGCCCGCGACCAATCTTTTGGTGGTCAGCAGGCAAGGCGAGGTTCAAGCTGAAGGGGAAAAGGGAATTCCGGCCATAAAACCGCCGCCGGGTCTGGATTTGATTCCGGAGGCCAATCAGGGACAATGGAAGCAATTTGAAGGCGTGTTGAAGTCCAAGAATTTCCTGGTGCGCAGTCCCGCCGATTTCCGTCTGGTGGCTAATGACCAGGACGGCCAGCCGCGGACGGTTTGTTTTGTCAAGGGCAACCGCGCCCAGTTGGATGCGCTGCTCTTTCGGGAGTTGATTATTTACGGCCGGCAATACTGGGTGCGCCGCCAGCGTTACCCGGTCATAGTTCCGGAAAAGATTATTCTGAAATAGTCTCTGTTTTGGCGGATAACGGCCAGCCACAGACAATTATTTTTTTGCACTCTTTGAAATATCATCGGGCACCCTCCGCCAGCTCCATTTCAGGCGCGGGCCGGCGAGCTTGAGGCAGGCGCGGCGCAAGTCGTCAACCTGTTTGAGTCGCCGCGTAACCGCCTTGGGCGAGTAGTCAATTTTTGGAGACATTTTTTCCTTTCAATTTACGGATATCGTCTTTGTCCTGGCCGCTCTTCCGCATGATTTTCATCATTGTCAAACCTTTCGTTGAAACTACACAAACTGGTCCATATCCGGATTCAAGTGTTGTCCGTTGTTCCCATGCGGAACGTAAAGCTGATGTAACAATCAGCAAATCAAGAGGAATCGCCTCTTCGCCGGCCAGTTTTACTAAGCGGTGGATTTGAATTTTGCCCTTGTTGAACGACATATCATGCGCTTCGTGTCTGAAACCGAGTGATTTTACGATTTTACGAACCGCCGTTAAATCTTTTTTTTCAATCAGCATGTCAATATCCATGGTTGTTCGCGGCCAGCCGTGGACGGCCATGGCCAGCCCGCCGCACAGCGCATATTCTATCCCAGCTTCGTTGAGCAGTTTGATCAAAGCCTGCAATTCATCATTAATTGTCATTGTTGTTTTTAAGCATCATATTTGTCGGTTGACGACAATGTTTTCCAGTTTGGAAAAGCGCGGCAGGATAGCGGTGTAAAGCCGATGATTCCTTGGATTGGGTCTGGCTTTCAGTTTGGGCTTTTCAAGGAGGGCCGAAACTTCGCGGAACGGGATAAAACGCCTGGCATTTAAACATTTCCAGCCGTGCAGGGCGCGCAATGCCGCGCCGAGCGCGGCCGAATTCTGCTGTTTAATGGTGTAAACATTTCGCCCGAAGACATCCGCCATGATCCGGAGAATGGAAGGATTGACCGATGCGCCGCCGGTGGCCAGGATCGTTTGCGGCCGCAGACCGATGTTGCCGCAGTGCAGGCGCATGGATAAAAACTGGCTCTCCAGCACGGCGCGGACATTCTGCTCCGGGGCGGCATTGGCCGCCGGTTTATTGTGCCGGTTGAAAAGATATATTCCGGTCTTAAAAACCGGCGGGGTGATTTCCGGCTCCTTGAAGTAAAAGCCGAGCAACCCGTTGTTGCCGGGCGGGGTTTTGTTTAAAAGCCGGTTAAAGACCGGCCATGAGCCGCGGGCAAAGGAATTGCGGACAAATTCGCGGGTCAGCGAGCCGTTCTTCCAGCAGACCAGCGCCATGTAACCCCTTGGATCAATCGGGTTGCCGAAGATATGTCCTTCGGCCGCCGATGGCTTTGGATGGATAAGCGCGCCGAAAATAGTGTCGCTGGTTCCGAGGCTGATCGCGGCCGCGCCGGGCCGGTCAAGGCCGAAAGCGGCCAGACTGTTCGGGTTGTCGCCGGAAAAAGCGATAATTACCGCGGCAGGCGAAAAACCATAGCGGACCGTGAAATACCGGCTGATGCGGCCGACTGGTTTGTGCGCGGCCACCAGGGGCGCAAGCTTTTCCGAAAGTTTTTTGCCGGTGCAGTCAAAAGCGCGGCGGTCCCATCGTTTTGTGAAAATATTCATGAGATTCATTCCGGCCCCGTCGGCGGTGTCAATCGGCGCGTAACCGCCGATAAAAACCGAGGCGAGGAATGAGCTGACGAGCGCGATCTGTTCCGTGGCGGCGTATTTTTTTGGAAATTTTTCAGCGATTTTGGCGATCTGGTTTCCGGTGAAGCGTTCATAGGAGCGCGAGCCGGTCAGCCTGGCCGCGGCCTTCGGTCCGCCCAGAAACGCGTCTCGCCGGCGGCATTCCTTTGTTGTGCTGGAATCCATCCAGACCGGGGAATTTGCGACGGAAAATGATTTTGCCAGCTGGGTTCGCAGGCTTTTTTCAGGATCAAGCGCGTTGAGAACGGCGGCGGTTCCGCGTTTAAGATAGACACTGCCGTGCTGCTGGCCCGAACCGGATATGGCCGCGATTCTTTCCAGGGGAATTTTCCGGGACTGCAAGCGCTCAAGGAGCAGGTCCAGCGCGGCCACCCACATCAGGGAGGGCGAAGTAACCGTCAGGCCGTCGGCATGCTGATGAACGCCGCCCTTGGTTTTGAACTCCGGCAGATCATGGTCAAAATTTACGGCGGTTTCAAAGCGGACCCGGCCGGCTGAATCTATGATGATGCCCTTCAACGCCTGCGTGCTCAAGTCAAGGCCGAGAAACAATTTTCCGTGTTTCCCGCCCTCGTAATGCCTCTGTTTTATCGTTTTTGCTTTGTCATTCCCGTGCAAACGGGAATCCAGAGTCAGATCAAATCCATTCTGGATTCCCTCTTCCGAGGGAATGACAGACTGTGTCTGACGCAGAATCATTAATCTTTCCTTTTTACGCCAGGCGGAACGATAAATTGCACCGCTCTTTTTTAATTGCTTCATGAACGCCATTCTAGTAAAAATATCCGCGAAATCAATGGTTTAACGTTAATAAGAGGAAGCAAAAATGATGACAGGTAAAAGCATAAGGCTTGAACGGATAATCAACCGGCAGACCGGGAAGACGGTGATGGTGCCCATGGATCACGGCGTCACGGTCGGTCCGATTCCGGGGTTGATTGACATCAAGAAGGCGGTCGCCACCGTTGTTGAAGGCGGCGCAAATGCCATTATCATCCACAAGGGGATTGTCAGGGCCGGGCACCGCCAGTCCGGAAGGGATATTGGGCTCATCATTCACATGTCGGCCAGCACGGTCATGTCGCCCGATCCCACCGGGAAAGTGCCGGTTTGCACGGTTGAGGAGGCGATCAAAATGGGGGCGGACGGCGTTTCCATTCATGTCAATCTCGGCGCGCCGACTGAGCCTGAGATGCTGAATCATTTCGGGGAAGTTTCGCGCAAATGCCAGGAATGGGGGATGCCCCTGCTGGCCATGATGTACACGCGCGGACCGAAAATTGAAAGCGAGTATTCCGTGAAATATATCAAACATGCCGCGCGGGTCGGCGCGGAACTCGGCGCCGATATTGTCAAGGTCAATTACCCCGGCAGCGCGCGCGCGTTTGAAGAGGTTACCGGTGGCTGTCCGGTCCCGGTGGTGATTGCCGGCGGGGAAAAGCTGGAGTCGGACATGGATATTCTCAACATGGTTGAGGGCGCGATGAAGGCCGGCGGCGCCGGGGTTTCCATCGGCCGCAACATATTTCAGCACGCCGAGCCGGGCCGGATTATCGCCGCCATCTCGGCCATTGTGCATGAGAAGCTTCCGGCCAGGGAAGCCGCCAAACTGCTGCGGGTGAAAAAATGAAACAAGTCTGGGTCCAGGCCATTCCATGGGATAAATCTCTCGCCATCGCGGCGATTGAGAGCGGCGCGGATGCCGTGGTCGTGGAAAAGGGCCGTTCGGGCAAGGTGAAGGAATTGGGCCGCATCAAGACCGTGGCCGAGGATGGCGATATTGTCATCGGCCGGGACGTGGTTGTTGTTGAAATCCGTTCCAAGGACGACGAAAATCTGGCGGCCAAAGCCGACCGGAAAGCAATTGTTCTGCTCCGCCTTCCAGACTGGGCCATAATCCCGCTTGAAAATATCCTTGCCCAGCGCGATAAAATTATGGCTGAGGTCAAGAATGCTGAAGAGACGCGCACCATGCTCGGCATTCTGGAAAAGGGCGTGGATGGGGTGGTCGTGGTCAACCGCGACCCCGATGAAGTCAGAAAAATCGTCCAGGTAGTCCACGGTCTTTCGCCTAAAATTGAACTTAAAACGGCTATTGTGAAAAGGATTGAGCCAAGCAGCGGGATGGGCGACCGGGTTTGCATTGATACCTGCTCCGCGATGACGATCGGGCAGGGCATGCTGATCGGGAACGCCAGCAACGCGTTCTTTCTTGTGCATTCGGAAAGCCTTGAAAATCAGTATGTGGCCGCGCGGCCATTCCGGGTCAATGCCAGCGCGCTCCATGCCTACATTTTATTGCCGGAAAATAAAACGGCTTATTTGTCCGACCTGCGGACCGGCGCGCTGGTTTTAATCGTTGATGCCAAAGGCGAGACAAAAACGGCGCAAATCGGCCGGTGCAAAATTGAAACCCGTCCCATGATTCTGGTAACCGCCGAAGTGGATGGACAGCAAATATCGGTCTATCTTCAGAATGCAGAAACCATCAATCTTGTCCGCCCCGACGGCCAGCCGGTTTCGGTGACCAGGCTCAAGGAAGGCGATCAGGTGCTTGCGCATCTGGAGGCTGGCGGCCGGCACTTCGGCATGAAAATCTCCGAAACGCTGGTGGAGAAATAAAATTTGACGTGGATGCAATGAAATCAGACAAGTCATCAATGAAAACCGGTATCCTTGGCGAGCCGTTGAAAGTAATTAACCGTCTCGTTGCCGAAAAACTTATTCTGGACTATGCGATTGCAGGCGGTGTGGCAGCCCTATATTATACCGAGCCGATTCTGACATATGACTTTGACGTTGTATGCCGTTTCCCTGGTGAAGGGCCGTTAATTGATCCTTCCCCCATATTCAGAAGGCTTAAGCAATTGGGGGTTCGATTCGGGCCGGAAGATCGTGTAATAATAAACGGGGTGCCGGTTCAGTTTATTCCGGCTTCACCGGGACTGATGGAAGAGGCGTTAAGCAAGGCCGCTGACGCGCGCGTATGCGGCGTAAAAACAAAAATTCTGCGGGCGGAATATCTGGCTGCGGTCATGCTGGAATTATATCGCCCCAAGGACCGCGCAAAGCTGGATTTATTGGTCAATAATGATGCCGTCGCGTTTGACAGGCCGCGTTTTCTGGATATTCTCAATAGATATAAACTTGCTGAAAAATGGAAACGATACAATGAAGACTGATATAATCTGTAAAACCAAAAGTAGAACTCGTCGGCGGCTGGCAACTCTGCCTTTTGCCAGGAAACTTGATGCCCTGATATGCCTCCAGCGGACTGCTCGTGATATGGCGCAGGCAGCAGGAAGGCCATTTAAGGGCACTATCTGGACGCTTCCGAGAAATCGTTAATCTGTTTGCTTCCGCAATGTCCGGAAGAAGTTCTGCAGTAACTCCCTGCATTCCTCCTCCAGGGCTCCGCCTTTGACTTCCGCCACCTTGATAGTTCCAGCATTCTGCGGATCATAAGCGCCGAAAATCACCTTTGGTATGCGCGCCAATGTGATGGCGCCGGCACACATCGGACAGGGCTCTTTGGTGACGTAGAGGGTGCAGTCGGTCAGACGCCAGTCGCCGACCGCGCTCGCCGCCTGGGTAATGGCGATCATTTCGGCGTGGGCGGTCGGATCCTTCAATAATTCGGTCTGATTGTGGGCCCGGGCAATGACGGTTTTGCCGCGGACAATCACCGCGCCGATTGGCACATCGCCGGCCTCAATCGCTTCCGCGGCCTGCCGGAGGGCGAGGCGCATATAATTAAAGTCTTCTTGACTATGGTCAGCGAGAGGCATAAATTATCTCCAAAAACAGTGACTGCCGGCAGAATAATGCCGAACTGCGCCCAAGGCAAGCATAAGGTTTACCGCATGGCTGACGACAAAAAATTAAAAAGTTCCTTTGATCTGGCCATGGAACGGTTTGCCCGGCAGGGGGAAAAGAGCGTTGCGCTTTCGGAACAGCAGAAAAAGGCCATCGCCGAGGCAGAGCGGCAAACAAAGGCAAAAATTGCGGAATTGGAAATTATGCTGAAAACGCGGCTGGCCGGGGCGGGGGAAGATTTGGCGCAGATTGAAAAAATAAAAAGCATTCATCAGGCGGAAATCGCCAAAATCCGCGCGAAGGCGGAGGATGAGAAAGAACACTTGAGAAAGCAAACTGTGCTTGCAGACTGAAGGAAGACAATCGCAAATCGGCAATTGAAAATTCAGTAATCGGGGGTAAAACATGAACATTGGTTGGCAGGAGATTCTTGTAATTTTATTGATTATCCTTCTATTGTTCGGCGCGAAACGTCTGCCTGATCTGGCGCGTTCCATCGGAAAGAGCCTGCGCGAATTCAAAAAAGGCCGGGACGAGGCCGAAGCCGACGAAAAAAAGAAAGAGCAAAATGATAAATGAGTTAATTACAAAGGAGGAACTTGTCCGTTGACTTGTGTGTCTGTCATTCCCGACTTGATCGGGAATCCAGAGACGGGTAAATCGATCCTGGATTCCCGCTTTCGCGGGAATGACAAAAAAAAGGTTAGCGCGACAGTTTTGAAATTAACTCATATGAAACAATCTTCCGGCCAAAATCCCTTAAGTTCAATGGGGGTTTTCGGTTCGGTTGGCTTCACGATGGTGGCGGCCACCTTTGCCGGTTTTGCGGCCGGGCTGTGGCTTGACAGCCGTTTTGACACGAGTCCCTGGTTCATGGTTTTGCTTTTGCTGGCCGGATTTATGGCGGCCCTGCTGAACGTCTATTTCAGGGCCAGGCAGAACAGGAAGTGACCAATGACGTTTTATTACAAGATCATAATTGGCCTGCTGATCGGACTGGCGCTTGGGGCGGTTAATTTTTATCTGATGAGCGCGTTTGTCCGGCTGGCCGTGAAAAATGCCGGCCGCGTCCGCGGCGTGTTGATTATTATCCTGAGTTATGCCCTGCGCTACCTTCTGATCGGCGCCATAGTGTTTTCACTGGCAAAAAATAATGAACAGATGATCGCCTTGATTGTTCTGGCGGTGCTGGGCGCCTTGACCATGCTGCTCGCCTTGCGGCAGCAGAGAAAAAAAACGGCGTCCGGGGGATGAGTTATGGGCGATATTGAAGGTCCGCTTATTTTTGAATGGCTGAGCGAACATATCGGGCATGGCCTTCCCCGCGATCTGCTGGCCTGCTGGTTTGTGATGGCGCTGCTCTTTGTCCTGGCGGGGGTTGCGCTCCGGCATATCAGCCTGCGGCCGGGCGCGCTCCAGAATTTTTTTGAATTTGTCTGGGAATATATTTCCCGCCTCTGTGTTCAGCTTGGCGGACCGGAAAACGTCCGCTTTCTGCCGCTCTATGTCACCCTGTTCCTTTTCATCCTGGTTTCCAACTTGCTTGGTCTCATTCCCGGGTTCGCGTCGCCGACCACCAATGTGAACATCAACGCCGCCATGGCGCTGATCGTGGCTTTTTCAACGGAATTGATGGGTATCCGGCAGAAGGGCATTCTGGGCTATGCCAGGCATTTTTGCGGACCGCCTTACTGGCTCTTTCCCATGTTCATTGTCATCCGCGGTCTGGAAATTATTACCCGCCCTCTGTCATTGACAATGCGCTTATTCGGTAATATGGTTGCCAAGGAAATCATTTTGGGGGTTCTGGTTTACATGGCGACGCTCTTTTTCTTTTCGTCGGACATCGTCTCCAAACTGCTTCTGCCGGTTCCGCTTCTTCTGCGGCCGGCGATCATTTTGCTGGGTGTTCTGGTGGGCGTCGTTCAGGCGCTCGTGTTCACCGCGCTCTCCATGGCCTATATTGGCAGCGCGTTTGAAAAACATTAAAAGAAAGGCAGAAGTCAGAAGGCGGAAGGCAGAAAGAAAAAGAGGGGAAAAATCCTCTGATTGATTTAATTTCTGTATTCTTAATTCTACATTCTGAATTTAACAAAACAGGAGGTAAAAATGGATATATTAACGGCATCAGTTTTTGCGGCGGCGCTTGTGGTCGGGATCGGAACAATCGGGCCGGGCTTTGGCCAGGGCATCGCGGTCAATGGCGCCATGCAGGGCATATCCCGTCAGCCGGAGGCCTCGGGCACCATCGGGACCAACCTGATCATCGGTCTGGCATTTATTGAATCCCTGACCATTTATGCCCTGGTGGTGGCGCTCCTTCTGCTCTTTGCCGACCCCTATACGAAATCAGCCAAGGCCGAGCGGGACGCCCAATCGCAGGTGGAGGTGCTGAAGCTGAAGATGCAGCAAATTCAATTGCAGTCCCAGCTGGATGCCCTTCAAAAATCGGGCATGCCGGCGGAAACAAAATAAATTAAGAATGCAGAATTAAGATGCCACAGGCATCCGCCTGTGGCGGAATGCAGAATGAAAGCGGCAGGAATAAAGATGTTTTTTTATTATTCTTTCTCTTACATTCTGCATTCGGTCTTCTACATTCTGCCTTTATGAAATGCTTGATATCAATCTATATCTAATCATAGGGCAGGTTATCACCTTTCTGATCGGGCTGGCCGTCCTCTGGCGCATTGCTTACAAGCCGATCAGCGGCATTTTCAAACAGCGCGCCGATAAAATCAGCGCCGACCTGGATGCGGCCGAAAAGGCGCGCCGGGATATGGAGCGCCTCAAGGCGGATTACGGGGAGCAAATGGCGCGGCTGGCGGATGAAACGCAGAAGGTGATGAACAAGGCGGTCAAGGACGCCCAGTCAGCCCGCGATGAAATAATGAACAGCGCCAAGGATCAAAGCCAGGCAATTATTGCGCGGGCGGCGGAACAGATAGAAGTTGAAAAACAGAAGGCGGTCAAGGAACTGCGCCGGCAAGTTCTGGAAATTTCCCTGCTGGTCGCCGAAAAGACCATCGGAGAAACAATAAACGATGATTTACAGCGCCGTCTCGTTGACCAGCTTTTTTCACAGGTTGAGGGCAAAAATTAAATGTTAAACGCCGGATTGGCCAAAAGATATGCCCGGGCTCTCCTGAACGCCGTTACCAAAGGGGAAGCCGTGGAAAAGACGGCCGAAGATTTGAAGATGGTTTTGCAAACCTGCGCCGGCAACGGCGATTTGCATGCATGCCTTGCTTCACCGATTGTTCTTATGCCGGTCAAACAGAAGATTATCAACGGCCTTTTCGCCGGAAAAACAGAGAGTCTGACCGTTGATTTTTTGAACCTTTTGCTCGAAAAGCGAAGATTTGATTTGTTGCCCGAGATCAGCGGCGCTTTGGATGAATTAATAGATGAAATGAGAGGCCGGACACGGGTGAGCATTGTGAGCGCCCGGCCGGTTAATGATCAGGAACGGGATTATCTGCATGAACGTCTGGAAAAATGGCTTAAGCAGAGCGTGCAGTTAGCGATTGAAATCAACCCATCGCTTTTATGCGGCATTCAAATCCGTGTCGGCGACCGGTTCTATGACGGCAGCGGCCTGGGCCGGCTGGCGCAAATCAGGGCCACTTTTTTAAATTATTGAGGAAGCATGTCAGATCAAATCAAAATACGGCCGGAAGAAGTTTCCGAGGTTTTAAAAAAACAGCTTGAGAATTACCGCGCGGTTGTGCAGGAGACCGATGTCGGAACGGTCCTGCAGGTCGGCGACGGTATTGTCCGGATTTACGGCCTTTCGCGGGTGATGGCCAGCGAGCTGATTGAATTTCCGCATTCCATTTACGGCCTGGCGATGAACCTGGAAAGGGATAACATTGGCGCCATTATTCTTGGCGATGACACAAAAATTGAAGAGGGCGACCAGGTCCGCTGCACGGGACGTATTATTGAAGTCCCGGTCGGCCCGGAATTGCTTGGCCGGGTGGTTAATGCCCTTGGTCAGCCGGTGGATGGCAAGGGACTGATGCCGACCGGCAAAACGCGGCCGATTGAACGCCGCGCCCCGACCGTTACGGAACGCCAGCCGGTTTGCCAGCCTCTGCAGACCGGATTAAAAGCCATTGACTCCATGATCCCGATCGGCCGCGGTCAGCGCGAGCTCATTATCGGCGACCGGCAGACCGGCAAGACCGCCATTGCCGTTGACGCCATTATTAACCAGAAGGACACGGACGTGGTCTGCATTTACGTGGCCATCGGGCAGAAAAATTCAACCGTGGCGCAGATCATCAGGGCCTTTGAGGATAACGGCGTCATGGAAAAAACAATCCTGGTCAACGCCTCCGCCTCGGACCCGGCGCCTTTGCAGTATATCGCCCCTTACAGCGGCTGTGCCATGGCCGAGGAATTCAGCGAAAAAGGCGGTCATGTGCTGATTGTCTATGATGATTTGTCCAAGCATGCCGTGGCCTACCGCCAGATGTCGCTTTTGCTGCGGCGTCCGCCGGGACGGGAGGCCTATCCGGGCGACGTGTTTTATCTGCATTCGCGCCTTCTGGAGCGCGCCGCCAAATACAACGCCGCCAAAGGCGGCGGCAGTATCACGGCCCTGCCCATCATTGAGACCCAGGCCGGCGATATATCGGCCTATATTCCGACCAACGTCATTTCAATCACCGACGGACAGATTTACCTGGAGACCGGGCTTTTCTATGCCGGCAACCGGCCGGCCGTCAATGCCGGTCTTTCGGTTTCCCGCGTGGGCGGCAAGGCCCAGATTAAAGCCATGAAAAAGGTCGCCGGCCAATTGCGTCTTGACCAGGCCCAGTATCGCGAGCTGAAGGCCTTTTCGCAGTTTGCCTCGGACCTTGACAAGGCCACCCGCGGCCAGCTGAATCGCGGCGAGCGTCTGACGGAAATATTGAAACAGGACCAATACAAACCCCTCGCGGTTGAGAAGCAGGTGGCCATTATTTTCGCCGGCATCCACGGCTTCCTTGACGATCTGCCCGTGGCCGCGGTGAAGGATTTTGAGGCGGGACTGTTCCGCTATCTTGACGAAAATGCGCGTGATCTGCTCCGGGACATCCGGGAAAAAGGCGATCTTGACGAAAATTTGGAAAGCAGATTGCGCGATCTGATCGGAAAATATAAAAGTGATTTTCAGAGAGGCGCAAAGTCAGATTAAAGATGGTTGTCTATTTTGTCATTCCCGCGCCACGTCGTCAGACAAGTGGCCGCTTGCCCCGATTTATCGGGGCGACATGGAAGGCGGGAATCCAGAAAATTCGCCATTAGCGGGCTGGATTCCCAATCTCGCCACGCGTAACCGCGTGGCAAGGTGGGAATGACACAAGGAACTAAAGTCCATTATCCGGAATTGCAGTTATGGCTAATACACGCGAAGTCAAAAACCGTTTGCGCGGGGTGCGCAAGACCCGCCAGATCACCCGCGCCATGAAGATGGTCGCCGCCGTGAAACTGCGCCATGCGCAGGCGGCCCTGGCCAACGCCCGCCCTTACGCCGAAAGGATGCGTTCTCTCGCCGCCGGTTTGCTGGCCCGGATTGACCCGTTGCCGGATGGCAGCCCCTTTTTCTCGCCGCGGCAGGTAACCCAGACTTCCGCCGCCGCTCAGGGAGCTATGGCGGACAAGTCGCCGGAGGCGCGAGGAAAAATTCTCTTCATCATCGTGGCCTCTGACCGCGGCCTTTGCGGCAATATGAACACAAATATTTTCCGCCAGGCCCTGCGGGCTATTGACGATTTGTTCGCACCGGGACAGAAGGGGCCGCGGCCGCCGGTGCAGCTGTTTCTGATCGGCCGCAAGGCAAAAGATTTTTTCAAGGCGCGTGAAAATGCCCGGACCGGTGAATTGCCTTACCGGATCAGGGAAACGGTTAATTTTTCCGGCGCAGATGCCGGCCGGCTGGCCGGTCAGTGCGTTGATCTTTACCGCAAGGGCGAATTTGACCGGATGGAATTGTTTTATAACGGGACTTCTTCCGGCATTCAGCACCGTCCGGTCCGCGCGGCGCTTCTCCCGCTGGACCTGGCCCGGATGCGGAAAGAGGCGCTTCCGACGGCGGCCGGTGTTATTTTTGAGCCGGATGGCGCGGCCATGCTGGATGATGTTATCGCTGGCTATGTCGCAAGCGAAATGCGGATAATTCTGATGGAAGCGGAAGTGGCCGAATACGCGGCCCGGATGCTCATGATGGACCTGGCGACAAAAAACGCGGATGATCTGATTGCGGCGATGCAATTGACCATGAACAAGCTGAGACAGCTTTTAATCACCAATGAACTGGCGGATATCACCACCGGTGCGGAAGCAGTGGGATAAAACCAAATTCCAATTATCAAAAAAATCAACGGCCGAAGTTCTTGAATTTTGGCAGTTGAAAATTGGTTATTGTTTGGAGTTTGGTGATTGGAAATTGGAATTTAACATGATATTGGCTTAATTTTGAGGCACTTATGAATAATGGATATGATGGCAAGATAGTCCAAATCATCGGCAATGTTGTTGACGTTGAATTTCCCGGCGGCGAACTGCCGCTGATTAACGTTGCCTTGCGCATAAAACGGGACCAGCCCGACGACCAGGGCCGGACCGAGGTGGTGGCCGAGGTGCAGCAGCACCTCGGCGATGACACCGTGCGGTGCATAGCGCTTTCTTCCACCGACGGCTTGCGGCGCGGCAATGAGGCCTTGAATACGCGCCTGCCAATTTCGGTCCCGGTCGGACAATCCAATCTCGGGCGCCTCTTTAATGTCCTCGGCGAGCCGATTGACGGCCTGGGGCCGGTGAACGCCGACAAATTTGAATCCATCCACAAGCCTCCGCCCTCGCTTCAGGATCAGGAGCCGAAGTCGCGCATACTTGAAACGGGAATCAAGGTGATTGATCTCTTGGTGCCCTACTCGCGCGGCGGGAAAATAGGTTTATTCGGCGGGGCCGGGGTCGGCAAGACCGTGCTGATCCAGGAGCTGATTCACAATATTGCGGTGGAACACGGGGGCATGTCGGTTTTTGCCGGGGTGGGCGAGCGCACGCGCGAAGGCAATGACCTCTGGCTGGAAATGAAGGAATCCAAAGTGCTGGAAAAAGCCATTCTTGTCTATGGCCAGATGAATGAGCCGCCCGGCGCGCGCCTGAGGGTGGCCTTGACGGCTTTGACCATGGCCGAGTATTTCCGCGATGATTCCGGCCTGGAAGTCCTGCTCTTTATTGACAATATTTTCCGCTTTGCCCAGGCCGGCCAGGAAGTTTCCACCCTCCTGGGAAGAATTCCCTCGGCGGTGGGTTATCAGCCGACCCTGGCCTCGGAGGTTGGCGAGCTGGAAGAGCGGATCACATCCACCCGCCGCGGGTCCGTTACTTCCGTGCAAGCCATTTATGTGCCGGCGGATGATTTGACCGATCCGGCGCCGGCCACGGTCTTCAGCCACTTGGATGCCACCACCGTGCTCTCGCGGACAATTGCGGAACAGGGCCTTTATCCGGCGGTTGACCCGCTGGATTCATCCTCCAAAATACTGAGTTCTGAAGTGGTCGGCGAAGAACACTATCAGGTGGCGCGCGAAGTGCAGAAAACGCTTCAGAAATACAAGGAATTGCAGGATATTATCGCGATCCTGGGCGTGGAGGAACTGTCGGATGAGGACAAGCTGGTTGTGGCCCGCTCCCGCAAAATTCAGCGCTTTTTGTCCCAGCCATTTTTCGTCACCGAGCAGTTTTTGAACACGCCGGGCAAATATGTCACCGTCAAGGAAACCGTGCGCGGATTCAAGGAAATCCTGGAGGGCCGGCATGATGCTCTTCCGGAACAGGCGTTTTTCATGGTCGGTTCAATTGACGAGGCGGTGGCCAAGGCGAAAACAATGTGAAAACATTTCAGGCTGAAATTTTGACGCCCCAAAAGGTTTTTTTTTCAGGTCCGGTTGAGGCGCTTGTTCTCAAGGGCGCGTCCGGTTACTTCGGTGTCCTGGCCGGCCATGCGCCGCTTATTGCGCGTCTGGCCCCGGGCAGGCTCAAACTTGTCAGAGACGGCAAAGAATCGTTCTATCAGGCCGGCGCCGGCTTTGCGCAGGTCAGCCCGCCTGCAACGCTGGGCGCAGCACTGGGGGCAGGCAAGGAGCGCGTCAGCGTTCTGCTGGATGATATAAAATAACTCACAATATAAATTAAAGAAAGGATGCAAATATGCCTGTTGATTTAAGAACAAAAAAACTGGCGCAGCTCGCCGTGGAATATTCCGTGAGCGCAAAACGCGGGGAGAAGGTGATTATTTCCGGCGGGACGGAGGCCATGGATTTCATGGCGGAACTTTACAAGGCGGTTATATTGATCGGCGCGCACCCTATTGTCAGAGTGAATCTGCCTAATGTTTCTGATTTTTTTTATAAATATGCAAATAAAGAGCAGATTGAATTTTTCCCAAAATACTGGATGGATACCGTCAAAGCCGCCGACTGTTATATCGGAATTTCCAGCGGCCTAAACACCCGGGAACTGACCAATGTTGATTCCAGAAAAATTGCGGCCAGGAACCGGGTCGTGCATCCGATTTCAGACTATATTGTCAATACCCGGGACAAGATCAGGAGGGTGTCAATCGCTTATCCCTGCCAGGCGCTTGCGCAGGATGCGGAAATGTCCCTGGCGGAATACGAGGATTTTGTTTATGGCGCTTGTTTAATTGACTGGGTGAAAACAGGAAAAAGACTGGATAAAATAAATAAAGCGTTTGAGAAAGGCAAAGACACATGGTTAGTCGGGGAAAACGTTGACTTGAAGTTTTCAATTAAAGGAAAAAATTGCGTCGCTGACAAGGGCGAGGAAAATATGCCCGGCGGAGAAATATTCATGGCGCCGGTCAGGGAGAGTTTAAATGGCTGGATCAAATTTGAATACCCTGCCATAAGAAGCGGCAAAGAAGTAACGGATGTTTATTTGAAGTTTGCCAACGGCAGGGTGGTGGAAGCCAAAGCTTCCAAGAATGAGGATTTTTTAAGGGAGATGCTGGCGACCGATAAAAATTCTTCATATGTCGGGGAATTTGGCATCGGCTGTAATCCTAAAATAAACAAGTTCACAAAAGATTTGCTGTTTGACGAAAAAATTAACGGAACAATACACCTTGCCCTTGGAATGGCTTACAAACAAAATGGCGGGGGCAATGACAGCGCATTGCATTGGGATATTGTCAAGGACATGCGCAAGGCCAAGATAATCCTGGATGGCAAAGCTGTGCAGGAAAAAGGGGTCTGGAAAATATAATAAGCGCAACCCTCCCAGTATTGGCCTTTTTTTGAAAGGGAGGGATCCAGCCTTCGTAGCCAAGGGCTTTACTACGGCGGAGTAGGCCGCGATTCCTCGCGTCCGAATGAGTTTTGAAATTATCTCACTTTCCTCCATATTCTTTTTTCCAGCGTTCCCGCTCCATGTAATCCACCGCATGGTATTTGTTCATCCCGTAGGGGAAGTCATGGGGTTTGTAATTTTTAAGCCAGTGGTGATGCAGGCCGTATGAAAGCGGATGCTGTTCAAAAATCCAGGGGCAGTCATCAATCGCGATGGCGGCCATCTGCTGGTAGAGGGCGGTTCGTTCCGGGCCATCCGGCATGACGCGCGTTTTTTCATAGAGAGCGTCAAATTCCTTGTTGCGGTAATTGCAATGGTTCGGGCCCGGCGAACTGTTTGGTCCGTAGAAGAGCTGTAAAAAGTTTTCGGCATCCGGATAATCAGCCACCCATCCCAGGCGGAACAATTGCGCCTGCCGGCGCTCAAGGCGCGCCAGGAAAGTCGGCCAGTTGTTGTAAATGGGGACAATTTGAACCCCGATTTTTTCCATGAACGAGGAGAATAATTCCACCGCAGCCCTGGCTTCCGGGTCATTGGGGGTGCCGATGTCCAGGTCCAATTTCAAGCGCCGCCCTGTTTTCGGGTCCTTGCCTTCAGGATAACCGGCTTGGGCGAGCAATTCTCTGGCGCGGTCAAGATTGAAGGGATAAGAGGCGGTCTGGTTTTCAAAACCGGCAATCCCCGGCGGAACAGGTCCGGAAGCGCGGATAACGCGGTGGTTGTAAAAGCGGACGTATTGTTCGGTATTAAACGCGCAGGCGAGCGCCTGGCGCAGTAATTTATTGTTGCCGACCAGCGCATCATCCATGTTAAAACCGATATAATAAGTTTCCATGACAGGCGTGCTGAACATTCTTATGCCGAGCGCAGCCAGCTCATTTTTCAATGTTTTTTCCGGGGTAATGACGGCATCCCAGTTGTCGCGGGAAATGCCCGATGATTCCATTTGCCCCTTGAGAAACATAAACCACAGAGTGGTTGAATCGCCGACAACATATTGAACGATCCGGTCAATAAACGGGATCGGCTGTCCGGCGTCGGCCAGCAGGCCCAGTTCGGCGTCTTCTTTGCTGCCTTCGGTCGGGTATCTTTCCATACGGCCGGTCTGACTCCATTTCGGATTGCGGACGTATTCAATACGGTAATTTCTGATCCATGACTTGAGGCAATAGGGGCCGGTGCCGACCGGGTGGTTAACAAAGTCCCGGCCGTAATATTCAACGGCTTCGCGCGGCACGGCAAAGGTATAGTGCATGGTGAGTATCCAGAGCAGTTGAGGGTAGGGTCGTTTCAAACGAAAGCGCAGGGTGTAACGGTCAAGGGCCGTCAGGCCTTCCACCGCTTTTGCGTAATCAGTCGGATGTTCGCCTTCGGAAGCGGCGCGAAACTCATCCAGGCCGACAATGCGTTCGTTAAACGCCCAATAACCGGTTGAGCCGGTCTTCATATCGGCGACGCGCTTGATTGAATACACAAAATCATCAGCGGTAAGTTCCCGGCCTTGGCCGCCGGTCAGGGTGAAACAGGGATCATCCTGATAAAAAATGCCTTTTCGTATTTTAAAGGTGTAAATCAATCCGTCGCTGGAGACCTCGGGCATGTTTTCGCACAGGCACGGTTCAACCCGGTAGGGGCGGGCAAGGTATGAGTATTGCAGCAGGCCTTCGTATATCCTGCTGATGGCCAGCGCCGAGGCCACATCGCCGGCCATGACCGGGTCAAAACCGCGGATTCTTTCGGCAACGCCGTAAAGCGTGTTCGGGTTTTCCGCGCTGTCAATTTCGGCGGCCGGGGAAAGAAAGTTTAAGGTGGTAAATAAGAAAAAACAAAGAAAAATCTGGCAAAATCTGCATGTAAGAACGTTTCTCATGTTCGCTGGTCGCTGGATTCCCGCCTGCGCGGGAATGACAGAAAAGAACTGGCGAGAGAAATTTTTACAAATTATTTGCGAAATACGAAAAATTCAAGGTACGGCCGGCGTTGGCGGCATCGTTCCCTGTGGAGCCTGCGGCTGGGGCAAAGGCGAAGCCGGCATGGCCGGCACGGCAGGCAGAGATGGACCCGGAGAAGATGGCGCAGTCTGTTCAACGGGGGGGCGCGCGCGTCCGCCCCGGACGGAAATGGAGGAGGCATGGGAGTAAATCATCGCCAGGATGACAGTGTTGACAATGAAAATTGTCCCCAGCCAGATCGTGATTTTTACAAGCACGTTGCTGGCGCGTGCGCCGAAAATTGACTCGCCCATTTCAGCGCCGAAAGCCATACCGAGACCCTCCCCCTTGGATTTTTGCAGGAGAATGACGCAGATTATCAGGAAACTGCAGATTATTTCAACGGCGATTAATAATATTTTAAAAACAAGCATATATGTTTGGTTTATTATTTACGGCATGGCCGCCTTAACGATTGATACAAACGAATCCGCCTCAAGCGAAGCTCCTCCGATCAGCCCGCCGTCGATATCCGGCTGGCTAAATAGTTCTGCGGCATTGCCCGCTTTAACACTGCCGCCATACAGAATGCGAATTGACAAGGCGGTCTTTTCATCAGTTTGATTCTGGACAAGACTCCGGATGAACTGATGGACGTCCTGAGCCTGCTGGGGGGTGGCGGTCATGCCGGTGCCGATGGCCCAGACCGGTTCATAGGCTATGATCAGGTTGTTAAAATTGGCGGCATCCAGGTCTTTCAGGCCCATTTGCAGTTGTTGTTTGATTATATCCTCGGTTTTACCGGCTTTGCGTTGTTCCAGCGTTTCGCCGATGCAGACAATCGGGTGCAGATTGCCCGCCAGAGCCGCCTTGACCTTGCGGTTGACCATTTCATCCGTTTCGCCGAACAAGGCCCTCCGTTCGCTGTGGCCCAGGATAACATAATGACAATATAAATCCCTCAGCATGGCGGCCGAGACTTCGCCCGTAAATGCCCCGGACTTTTCCCAGTGCATATTCTGGGCGCCAAGGCCGATATTTGTCCCCGAAATAATACTGCCGACCGTGGCCAGGGCGGTAAAAGGCGGACAGATAACCACGTCAACTCCCTTGAGGTTTGTCAGGAGGCGCGTAAGGTCCTTAGCCAGAGCGGCGGCCTCAGCGGCCGTATTATTCATTTTCCAGTTCCCGGCCACAAAAGGCTTCCGACTTGAAGTTGATGCTTTGTCCGTCATGTTTTATATTCTACCTTATTTATTGCTCAAGACCGCCACTCCCGGCAGTTCCTTTCCTTCCAGGAATTCCAGGCTTGCGCCACCGCCGGTGCTGATATGGCTCATTTTGTCCGCCAGTCCGCTTTTGTTGACGGCGCTGACACTGTCGCCTCCGCCGATGATGCTGGTGCAATTGCGATTGGCGGCAATGGCTCTGGCAATGGCAAAAGTCCCATCTTCAAAAGGCGCCATTTCAAAACAGCCCATAGGTCCGTTCCAGACAATGGTTTTTGCGTTATTGATTGCCGCCGCAAAAAGTTGGATGGTTTTGGGGCCGATATCAAGCGCCATCCAGCCTTCGTCAATGCCGTTTTCATTCACGACTTTTGTGTTGGCCTCGGCGCTGAAGGCGTCGGCAATGACATTATCAACCGGCAGGAGCAGTTTGACGCCCTTTTGCACGGCTTGTGCCAGAACATCCCTGGCCAGATCAACTTTGTCGGTTTCCACGAGCGATTTTCCGACCGGCAGGCCTTTGGCCCTGTAAAACGTGTAAGCCATGCCGCCGCCGATCAGCAGGGCGTCAACCTTGCCCAGCAGGTTGACCAGGACATTGATTTTGTCGCTGATTTTGGCTCCGCCGATTATGGCCACATAGGGTTTGGCCGGATTGGAGGTGGCCTTGCTCAGGTACTCAATTTCCCTTTCCATCAGAAAACCGGCCACCCGCTCCTGGAAGCACTCCGCGGCCGCGACGATTGAGGCATGCGCCCGATGCGCCGTGCCAAAGGCGTCATTGATATACACATTGCCATATTGCGCCAGCTGCGCGGCGAATGCTTTTTGTTTCTTTTTCATTTCGGCCTTGGCGGCCTTCCGTTGATCTTCCGGAGCTGTTTTGGGCAGGTCAATTTTGCCTTCTTCTTCCGGATAAAACCTGAGGTTTTCCAGGAGAAGCGTATCGCCCGGCTTCAGCGCCTGGACCATGGCAGACGTATTGGCTCCGATGCAATCCGGCGCAAACTGCACCGGCTTGCCCAGGAGTTCGGAAAGCCGTTCGGCGGCTGGCTTCAGACTGAATTTTGGACTGGGCTTGCCATCCGGCCGTCCCAGATGACTCATCAGGACAAGACTGGCCCCCTGGTTGAGGACATATTGAATGGTCGGAAGGGCGGCGCGGATGCGGGTATCGTCATCCACCTTGCCGCCTTCAAGCGGCACGTTGAAATCCACGCGCATGAGGACGCGCTTGTTTTTCAGATCAATGTCGCGGACAGTTTTTTTGTTCATGAGTTTAATTCTATATAGATTTATTTTGTTTCCCGACATGTCATTCCCGCGAAGGCGGGAATCCAGTTTTGTCTGACTCTGGATTCCCGATTAGATCGGGAATGACCCGCCTGCAATGCTGTGCATAGCACTGCGGGCAGGCCGTCACGCAAAACGCATTTGGCGGCGGGTTAACCGCACCGTCCTTATTTCAATGTCAATGCCAATTTTTTGATCAGGTCAACGCAACGGCATGAATAACCCCATTCATTGTCATACCAGCCGACGACCTTGGCCAGGTTATCGCCGATGACCATGGTCAGTTTGCTGTCAAAGATGCAACTGTGCTGGTCGCCGACAATGTCGGCCAGGACAATATCCTCGTCGGAATAGGCCAGGAAGCCTTTCAGCGAACCGCCTGCGGACGCCTTTTTGAACATTTCGTTGATCTGCTCGGCCGTGGCCGTCTTTTTAAGATTAACCGACAAATCGGTTACCGAGCCGTCCGGAGTGGGGACGCGCAGGGCATAGCCGTGCAGTTTTCCCTTCATTTCGGGAATGACTTCCGCGATGGCCTTGGCCGCGCCGGTCGTGGTGGGAATGATGGATACCGCCGCCGAACGCGCGCGCCGCAGGTCTTTGTGCGGAAAATCAAGAATGCGCTGGTCATTGGTGTAGGAATGGATGGTGGTCATCAATCCCTTTTCAATTCCAAAGGCGTCATTCAGAACCTTGACCATGGGCGCAAGGCAGTTGGTGGTGCAGGAGGCGTTTGAAATAACATGGTGTTTGGCCGGGTCATAAACGTTGTCGTTCACGCCCATCACCAGTGTGACATCATGGCCCTTGGCCGGCGCGCTGATCAGGACTTTTTTTGCGCCCGAGGCGGTGATATGCAGTCCCGGCCGGTCGTTTTCCTTGGCCTTTTCGGTATTGTCGGTGAATTTTCCGGTGCTTTCCAGGACCACCTGGACGCCGAGATCCTTCCAAGGCAGTTTGCCCGGTCCTTCCTTGACCGTAAGCACCTTGATTTTTTTGCCGTCAATAATGATATTTTGCTCGTCGTGTCCGACCACGCCCGGGAATTTTCCGAAGGTTGAATCGTATTTCAGCAAATGGGCCAGAGTTCTGGTGTCGGTCAGGTCATTGACCGCCACAAAGTCAAGCTGATCCAGAACTTTCATTTCATGGGCCGCGCGATAGACGAGCCGGCCGATTCGCCCGAAGCCGTTGATTCCGATTTTGACTGCCATGTTGCTTTCTCCTTTTGCTGTTGTTTTTTGCCGATAAAAACCGATTGGAAACGCCTTGTGTTCCTTTGAAGGCGGCAATGTATCTGCTGTTTGTATAAAAATCAGGTATGGGAGTCAATGATTAAATATTGTTTTTTTTTTAAATTTATCACAAACTGGCTGTTACTTAACAAAGGAGTCATGGAAATGAGCGAAGGAATTGCGGAAAGAATTATCAAACAACATCTGGTCAGGGGCAAATATGAGCCCGGCCGGGAAATCGGCCTGAAAATTGATCAGACCCTCACCCAGGACGCCACCGGCACCATGGTCTACCTGCAGTTGGAAAGCCTGGGGCTCAAGAATCTAAAGACAGAGCTTTCGGTCAGTTATATTGATCACAACACAATCCAGGACGGCTTTGAAAACGCGGACGACCATAAATATCTTCAGACCGTTGCCGCGAAATACGGCATTTATTTTTCAAGGGCCGGCAACGGCATCTGCCATCAGATTCACCTGGAAAGATTTGCCGCACCGGGCAAAACGCTGCTGGGTTCCGACTCGCATACGCCGAACGGCGGAGGGGTGGGGATGCTGGCGATCGGCGCCGGCGGCATTGACGTGGCCCTGGCCATGGCCGGCGAGCCGTTTTATCTTGAGTGTCCCAGAATAGTCCGGATTAACCTGCAAGGCGCATTGAAGAAATGGTCCTCCGCCAAGGACGTGATTCTGACAATTTTACAGCAACTCACCACCAAGGGCAATACCGGCACCGTCATTGAATATGCCGGCGAAGGCATCGCTTCCCTCTCTGTTCAGGAACGGGCGACCGTCACCAATATGGGCGCGGAACTGGGCGTCACCACGTCAATTTTTCCGAGCGACTCGGTTACGCGCGCTTTCCTGAAAGCGCAGGGCCGCGAACAATGCTGGCGCGAAATATTGCCGGATGCCGGCGCGCATTATGAACGCACAATAGATATTGACCTTGATGCAATCCGCCCCATGGCGGCCAAGCCCGACAGTCCGGACAATGTTGTCACGGTCAGGGAGGTGGCCGGCACAAAAGTTGACCAGGTGGCCATCGGCAGCTGCACCAACGCCTCCTATCAGGATTTGATGAAGGTGGCCGCGATTCTCAAGGGGCGCAAAACGCATCCCGACGTCAGCCTGGTCATTGCGCCGGCTTCGCGCCAGGCATTTGCCATGCTGGCTGACAAAGGCGCCTTGAGTATTTTCCTGGAGGCCGGGGCGAGAATCCTTGAGCCGGTCTGCGGCTTTTGCATCGGTAATTGCCATGCACCCCGGACGGATGGCGTGAGCCTGCGCACAACCAACCGGAATTTCAGGGGCAGGTCGGGGACAAAATCCGCAAAAGTTTATCTGGTCAGCCCGGAAACCGCCGCGGTTTCGGCGGTTACAGGCGTGATTGCCGATCCTGCCGCGGCGGGATTTGAATATTCCGCGATCAAGAGTTTGTCCAGTGTAATGGGGCAAGGGGATTTATCTTGTTGTAGCGCCGCACTGCGTGCGGCGGACGCGCCACGCAGTGGCGCGCTACAGGCGCAGACATCATCTCCGCACATGAATAAGGCGTTGCCGGACAGGTTGTTCGTTGATGACAGCATGATTATTTCACCGCTTCCTGAAAAAGAAAGGGGAAAAATTGAAATCACGCGCGGGCCGAACATCGGCAAGCCATTATCTTTGGAGCCGCTGGCCGATAAAATTTTGGGAAAAATTGAATTGAAGGCCGGCGATAAAATTACGACGGATGACATCATGCCGGCCGGCGCGCGGTTAAAATACAGATCAAATATTGCCAAATACGCGGAGTATGTTTTTGAGCAGGTAGACCCGCAGTTCAGCCGCCGCTGTCTGGAAAACAAGGCGAAGCATATTGATTCAATCATCGTCGGGGGCCTGAGCTACGGACAGGGATCATCGCGGGAACATGCCGCCATTTGCCCGCGCTATCTGGGCGTCAGGGCGGTGATTGCCAAGTCATTTGAGAGAATTCATTTTGCCAACCTGGTCAATTACGGCATCATCCCGCTCGTTTTCGCCGACCCAAATGATTACGCGCAGGTCAATCAGTCGGATGAAATTGAAATTGGCGGATTGAAGGATGCCGTCAGGGAAGGCAGGACCATACAAATCTTGAATAAAACAAAGGGCGTAAAAATTGAGGCGTTAATTTCATTGAGCGCCAGACAACGCGAAATTCTGATGGATGGAGGGATATTGAATCATGCCAGGAAGTAGAAAAGTGGGTGAAAAGATAACATTTAACCAGGCCGATAAAAAATGCAAAGTGCCTGACTGTCCCGTCATTCCCTTTATTGAAGGCGACGGTACCGGGCCGGATATCTGGAAGGCTTCTGTGCGGGTCTTTGACGCGGCGGTGGAAAAAGCCTATGCCGGCCAACGCAAGGTGGCTTGGAAGGAAATTTTAGCCGGCGAAAAGGCTTTTAAGGCCACGGGCAACTGGCTGCCGGAAGAAACCATAAAAGCATTCTTTGAATGCCTGGTCGGAATCAAGGGGCCTTTGACTACGCCCATCGGCGGGGGCCACCGCAGTTTAAACGTGGCCTTGCGTCAGAAGCTGGATTTATTTGTCTGCCTGCGGCCGGTGCGCTGGTTTGAGGGGACCCCAAGCCCGGTCAAACATCCGGAAAAAGTGAACATGGTCGTGTTCCGCGAAAACACGGAAGATGTCTATGCCGGGCTGGAAGTGCCGGCCGGGAGCAGGGAAGCGGAGCGGCTTATTGATTTCCTCAAGAAAGAATTTGGCTGGCGGATACGGGAAGATTCCGGGATAGGTATTAAACCGATCAGTGCAACCGGGAGCAAGCGGCTCGTGCGCGCGGCCCTTGAATATGCCGTTGCGAACAAACGCCGCAGTGTCACCCTTGTTCACAAGGGCAACATCCAGAAATTCACCGAGGGTGCTTTCAAAGCGTGGGGTTATGAAGTGGCCAAGGAATATGAGGGCAGAATTGAAGTCAAGGATGTGATTGCCGACATATTCTTCCAGCAGGCGCTCACCCGGCCGGAGGAATTTGACGTAATTGCCACCATGAACCTGAACGGCGATTACATGTCCGACGCCCTGGCGGCGCAGGTGGGCGGGATCGGCATTGCGCCGGGGGCGAATATCAATTATGAAACCGGCCACGCTGTTTTTGAGGCCACCCACGGCACCGCGCCCAAATATGCCAATCAGGACAAGGTCAACCCCGGCTCGGTCATTCTTTCGGGCGAGATGATGTTCAGATATCTGGGATGGGCCGAGGCGGCCGATTTGATTCTTTCGGGCATCAGCCGCGCGATAAAAAATCGGACGGTTACGTATGACTTTCATCGTCTGATGACCGGCGCCAGATTGCTGAAATGCTCCGAATTCGGGGATGAAATAACCAAGAATATGTAATTGCTATTCCGGCTTTCCTTCCTGTCTTATTGTGGCGTGATCAAGTCGGACATGCCGGAAAACCCCGTGAGAATACTCATCTTGATCCTGATCATTCGTTATCTGGGATTGTTCCAGCCATATTTGCCACCAGGTGTTTAGTTCTTCCCGGGTCATATTTATGATGTCCAAATCTTCTTCGCTTAAAAAATGATCTGGGCGGGGTGAGGTCATGATACTTTGGTCGGTAAATGATTTTCAGCTTCCTGCGCTACAATCCGGTGGGCTTCTTTTAATGGCAGGGATTTAATTTGGTCTGACAGTTTGGACCACCGTTTCATCCATGATTCGGAAGCCGCTTCATATTGGGCTGATCGCCGCCTTAATATTAAGTTTAATAATGCCAATCATCAAAATCAAACTCAATAGTGAAACGCCAAAAAACACGGTTACCACCTGCCAGAGCGAAGCGTGGAATAAAGCGACCCCGCCGACAAATGCGGCGGCGCAAAGAGCGAGCGGAATCACGCATGCCAGCCGGTGCTGGGCCAGCTCAAAATTCATCAGGATGAATACCAGGCCGAGCGGCGCCATGGCCCAGCAGACCAGGCGGACAAGCATGATCATGTCCGGAGTCGGCGCATGGTCGCGGTAAAGAATCAGAAGCGGGATTTGCGGAAAAAGCGTGCAAAGCGCAACGGCCCCGGCAACGATCAATCCCGATAATCCCAGAGATCTGAAGAGCGTCCATTTCTGTTCATTGGTTAAATTTCCGCGCGAGACAACCTTGGGGAACATGGCGCCGGCGATGGGTTGAATCAGGAAAACAAGCGTGCCGGCAATCTTGGATGCCCGCGCATAGTTGCCATAATCGGCCGGATCCGGGAAATAGTGTTTTACCATGATAACATCCATATTCATCAGGATTGAAAAACTGAAGAGCGCTATCAGCGAGATCCAAAAATACCTGTCCGACCGTTCCGGGGTCGCGTCAGCCTGTCCGGACTGCGGCAGGCGGCGGCGGTAAAAAAGATAAAAAAGCGCGGTGGCGCACAGAACGCCGCCGGCTTGCGCCGCAAGTCCGGAAACAGCCTTTGGCGCGATGGTCAAGACAAGAATACCGCCCAGACAAAGACGCACAAGACTGCTGGCCAGGCTGGGGAATACCATCAGGACAAAATCCTGCATGCCTTGGAGTACGCCGCTGAAAACCGGGGACAACACCAGGATAAAAAGCGCTATCCCGACCAGCAGGAGCGGCCAGGGACTTGCAAGGTGGAAAAATGATGACAATGGATCGCGTA